>Ga0066255_1000207_pt1 | contig 136087 bp, 122 predicted proteins | sample ThiBiot_750_biof_FD_71148 | JGI IMG/M metagenome (GOLD analysis project Ga0066255, IMG submission 71148) | Wastewater bioreactor microbial communities from Cape Town, South Africa - Thiocy_expt_750_biof (version 2) | ecosystem: Engineered > Bioreactor > Thiocyanate-remediating >...
TCAAGCGCTGTTGCGTGCAGTGAGAGACGGGGTTCCGGCTGTCGCGCGCGATCTGGGTTTGGAGCCTGCGCAGTTGTACGCATGGCGAGCCAAGGCGCAGCAGCAGGGAGAGGACGCGGAAACGCAGCGGTTACAGCAGTCGGAGACCGCTCGGCTCAAGCGTGAGGTGGCGCGCCTGGAGGAGGAAGTTGCCTTCCTAAAAAAGGCGGCGGCGTACTTCGCGAAGCAGCCGAAGTGAAGTACGCGACGATGCACGCACACGAGGGAGAATTCGCGGTCCGGCTAATGTGTCGGGTGCTGAAGGTATCGCCGAGTGGCTACTATGCTTGGCGAAGCCGGGCGCCGTCCCATCAGGAGCAAGCCCGAGCAGCGCTGGATGCGCGAGTGCGAGCGGAGTTCGATGCGAGGAAGGGCCGCGCAGGCGCGCCACGTCTGGCACGCCATCTGAGCGTTGGTCGGCGGCAAGTCGCGGAGAGTCTGCGCAGACAAGGCTTGCGGGCCAAGGCCGCCAGGAAGTTCAAGGCGACGACGAACTCCAACCACTCACTGCCGGTGGCAGAGAATCTGCTGCAGCAGGACTTCACCGCCGATGCGCCGAATCAGGTCTGGGTCGGCGATATCACCTACATCGGAACGGATGAAGGTTGGCTCTATCTGGCCGTCGTACTGGATCTGTTCTCGCGCAAGGTCGTGGGCTGGTCGATGTCAGACCGGATGACGGCCACGCTGGTCTGTGACGCGCTGAAAATGGCTCTGTTCCGTCGCAAACGGCCACGTGGCGTGATCATGCATACCGACCGCGGCAGCCAGTACTGCTCGCGTGAGCATCGCGACCTGCTGGATGCGAACGGACTGGTCGCCAGCATGAGCGCCAAGGGCAATTGTTACGACAACGCAGCAATGGAGAGCTGGAATCACAGCCTCAAGGTTGAGGCGATCCACGGCGAACGATTGGCCACGCGCAAACAGGCCAAAGATCTCGTGTTCGAATACATCGAGGTTGACTACAATCGAAACCGCCTTCACTCGACACTCGGCTACATCAGCCCAGAGCAGTTCGAGCGAGCACACGCCGCTTAAACGGGTGTCCGAAATCCAGGGGCAAGATCACTCCACCTGATGCAGAACTGGTTCGGGCTGAGCGATCCCGCGATGGAAGAGGCGCTGTACGAGATCGCGTCGATGCGACAGTTCGCGGGGCTTTCGTTGACCAAGCCGATCCCGGATGAGACGACGATCCTGAACTTCCGACGGCTGCTGGAGAAGTACGAACTGGCGGCGGAGATGCTGTCGCGAGTGAACGGCTATCTGACACGCAAGGGGCTGATGCTCAAGCGCGGAACGATCGTGGATGCAACCATCATTGCGGCGCCCAGTTCGACGAAGAACGCGGAGGGCGAACGCGATCCGGAGATGCATCAGACGAAGAAAGGCGAGCAGTGGTACTTCGGCATGAAGGCACACATTGGCGTGGATATGGACTCGGGCCTGGTGCATACGGTGACGACGACACCGGCCAATGAGGCCGACGTGAGCGAAGCGGAATACCTGCTGCACGGCAAGGAGCAGGTGGTTTACGCCGACGCGGGGTATACCGGAGCCGACAAGTGTGCAGCCCGCAAAGGTCTGGACTGGCAGATCGCGCGCAAGCGCGGCAGGGTCAAGGCGTTGCCGGAAGGGCGCGAGAAGCGGTCGATCGAGAAAGAAGAGAAGCGCAAGGCCAGCATCCGGGCGATCGGGGAGCATCCGTTCCGTGTGGTGAAGCGCCAGTTCGGCTATGCGAAGGTTCGCTTCAAAGGGCTGGCGAAGAACACCGCCCAGATTCTCACTGAACCGCCCCGGGAATCCCGGAGGCTCCGGATTGTGAGTCACACCGCCATAGCGGACTCGCGGATTGCTGCGTAGTAGCGCGCCTCGGCTTCCGCCGGTGGAATGTAGCCAATCGGTCCGAGCAGGCGGCGACGGTTGAACCAGTCGACCCACACGAGTGTGGCCAGTTCGGTGTGCTGTTCCGGGAAGCTCAAGCCTTGGGCTATACACGTGGAGCGTGGATCCTGCGGCAACTGGTGTCGGCGCGCTACGCGAAGGCGCCGCTGGCGCCTGATCTCCAGCCGTCGCGAACGCCACGACGCGCTCGCTCGCCCACGACTTCGTCAAGGGGGCGCCTTCCAGGACGGCCGACGCCGTATGGCTTGGCACCGACGCACGACCGACAGCCCGCGCGCGCCGTTGAGCGACGCCTACGGCTTCGGCGTCTCCGCGACCGACGGCGGCAACCGGATCCGGCAATGCCGCCCGTCCTCAGCCCATGTCTGCTCCACCTGCCAGCCCAGATGCGCGATGAAGCGCCCGAGCAGGGTCGGCGTGATGCCGGCATCGCCGCTCACCGACCGCATCGCAGCCGCTGCTGCCGAGCCGTCGGCGGCAAACGCCAGTTCGATCTCTCCGACTGCCGCACGCAAGGTCAGTTGGCCGACACCCGGAGTCGGCGCGAGCCGGCGCAGCAGGCCGCGCAGCACGAGCAGTGCTTCGGCACGCGGCAGGCGCAAGGTGCCACTCGCATTGACGGCGATGCGCAGACTGCCGCCATCCGTCGCCGCGCGCCAGGACACCGCCGCGTCGGCCAGCAGTTCCGCGGCATCCACGTCTTCGGCGTGGTAGACGCTGCGCCGCGCGAGGCCGAGCAGCACGGCAATCAGATCGGTGAGTTCGCCAAGGCCGCGCTCCAGCCGCACGAGCCGGCGGCGCTGGCCGGCATCGGCGGCCGGATCGTCGAGCAGCACTTCGGCCGCGCCCTGGACGACGGCGATCGGCGTGCGCAATTCATGACTGGCATCGGCGAAGAACGCGCGCTCGGCCGCGTCGGCGGCGACCAGGCGCGCCTGATACGCATCGAACGCGCGCGCCAGCCGGCCGAGTTCGTCACCGCCGACAAGTCCGGCCAGGTGCGTCGGCAGCGGCCGCACCGGCAAGGCGTCGACCGCATCGGCCAGTTGCGTGACCGGCGCTATCGTGCGCCCGGCCAGCAGCCAGCCGGCCCAGCCGCTCAGCGCCGTGCCGAACAGCACGACGCAGACCATGACCGCCGCCAGATAGTGTTCCAGCGCCTCGATCGCACTGATGTCGATGACGAGATACAGGCGCCCGGCGTCGATGTCGAACACGGCGGCGTGGCGGCCTTCGGCGTCGAGTTCATGCATACCCGGGCCGAGAGCGGCCAGCTCGGGCGGCACGCTGCCGCTGCCGTCGCCGCGACGCAGATAACCACTGAGCCGGCGCGCCTGCGGCAGCGTCGCCTGCGCGTCGACGCGCAGACGCTCAGCGAAATCCTCGGCCTGCCCCCGCAGGATTCCGGTGACGACGATGTATTCGTAGTCTTCGGCCATGTAGGTGACGGCCAGCGCGAACAGCAGGCTAAGGCCCAGCCCCAGCGAGGCATAGGCCAGCGCGACACGACGGCGCAGCGGCAGCCGGGCGAGCATCAGCGCGCCTCCAGGCGGTAGCCGACGCCGTGCACGCTATGGATCAGGGTCTGTTCGAACGGCTTGTCGACGAGCTTGCGCAGTTCGTAGACGTGGGTGTGCAGCGCGGCCTGATCGCCGCCCTCCTCGCCCCAGACGGCGCGGATCAGCTCCGCATGCGCGATGACCTGTGGCGAGCGCCGCATCAGCAGTTCCAGGATCACCGACTGGGCTCGCGTCAATGCCATGCCCACGCCCCGGCGCGTCGCGCGCAAGGTGGCCGGGTCGTAGTGCAGGTCGGCGACGACGAGTGAGCCGGTGAGCGGCCTGCCGCGGCGGAAGACCGCGCGGATGCGCGCTTCGAGCTCCTTCATCGCGAACGGCTTGACCAGATAGTCGTCGGCGCCCTCGGCGAAGCCGCGCAGCTTGTCGTCCAGGGTATCGCGCGCAGTCAGCATCAGGATAGGCGTCACGCGGTCGCTCTCGCGCAGGCGCCGGCACAGCTCCAGGCCGTCCAGGCGCGGCAGCCCCAGGTCGAGCACGATGACGTCGAAGCGTCCGCGCAATGCGGCGGCCAGTCCGGCTTCGCCGTCGGCGGCGTGGTCGATGCGGTAGCCGCGGCGTTCCAGGAAATCCCAGATGTTGGCGGCGATGTCGTGCTGGTCTTCGATCAGCAACACGCTGCGGGGTTGGTTCATGCGTAAAAAAAGGCCGAAGGCGGCGCTAGCTTGCCGCAGAACCTCGCATTTAACGCCTTTCTGAGAATCGCCTGAGCCCTCATTACGTCCTGGTTGCGAGTCTGTAACGGATGGCCGCCGCCTTCCGGCGGCCTCCAGCCCCATCGCCGAGGTTCTCTTGCCGTCGCCGTCCTCCGTCTGGCCGCGCTTCCGTCCGCTGGCCTGGTTTGCCGTCCTGTTCCTGATCGTCGCCGGCGCAACCCGCCTGGCCCTGCTCCTGGCCACCGGCGACGGCGTGCCCGCCTCCGTGGCGAGCTGGCTGTACATCTTCGGCGTCGGCCTGGTCTACGACCTGGTGACGCTGGTCTATTTCGCCTGGCCGCTCGTGCTGTGGCTATGGCTGATGCCGCGGCGCTGGCACGCCGCACGCGGCGGGCGCTGGGCCTTTGCCGCGCTCTGCCTCGCGCTGGTCTATCTGCTGCTGTTCGTGGCGGCCGCCGAATGGGTGTTCTGGGACGAATTCCAGACCCGCTTCAACTTCATCGCGGTCGACTATCTGGTCTATACCAACGAGGTCATCGGCAACATCCGCGAATCCTATCCGGTCGGACTGCTGCTGGCCGGACTGCTCACGGCCAGCCTGCTGCTGTTCCTGCCGGGCCGCCGCTGGCGCAGCCAGCCCGATACCAGCTCCACGTTCGCCGGCCGCAGCCTGGTCGTGCTGGCCTGGCTGGTCATGACGGTGCTGGTCAGCGCCGGCCTGCGCAGCGATACCAAGGAACGCAGCGACAACAGCTACGTGAACCAGCTGGCCGGCAACGGCATCTACGAGTTCTTCGCCGCGGCCCGAGCCAGCGAGCTGTCCTACCCGCGCTTCTATCGCAGCCTGGATTCCACGGCCGCCTTCACCCGGCTGCGCCGCCTGCTGCAGACCCCCGATGCGCGCTTCGTCAGCGACGACCCGATGGACATCACGCGCGACATCAGCGCCGACAAGCCCGAGCAGCATCTGAACGTCGTGCTCATCAGCATCGAGAGTCTGTCGGCGTTCTTTTCCGGCGCCTACGGCGGCAATCCGAGCTTCACGCCGGAGCTGGATCGGCTGAGCCAGGACAGCCTGATGTTCACGCGCCTGTATGCGTCGGGCACGCGCACCGTACGCGGCCTCGAGGCGCTGTCGCTGTCGCTGCCGCCGACGCCGGGCGAATCCATCGTCAAGCGCCCGCGCAATGAAAACCTGTTCACCCTGGCCAGCGTGTTCAACGCGAAGGGCTATACGTCGGAGTTCCTGTACGGCGGCTACGGCGCCTTCGACAACATGAACTATTTCTTCGGCAACAACGGCTATCTCGTGCGCGACCGCGGTGCGATCGCGCCGGAGCGCATCCACCAGGCCAACATCTGGGGCGTCGCCGACGAGGATCTGTATACGCTGGGGCTGGACGAGTTCGACCGCCTGCATGCCGCCGGCAAACCGTTCTTCGCCCACATCATGACCACCTCCAACCACCGGCCGTACACCTTTCCGACCGGCCGCGTGAACGCACCGCAGGGCGCGCGCGAAAGCGCCGTGATGTATACCGACTGGGCCATAGGCGATCTGCTGAAGCGCGCGCGCGGCAAGCCCTGGTTCGACGACACCGTGTTCGTGATCACCGCCGACCACTGCGCCTCCTCAGGCGGCATCGCCAGCCTGCCGGTGTTCCGCTACCACATTCCGCTGTGGATCTATTCGCCCAAACACGTCGCGCCGGGCCGCATGGACCGGCTCATGAGTCAGATCGACATAGGCCCGACCGTGCTCGGCCTGCTCGGCATGAATTACCGCAGCCGTTTCTACGGCGCCGACATCTTCCGTCTCGAACCGGGCCGCGAACGGGCCTTCGTCGGCAATTACCAGAAGCTCGGGTATCTGCGCGAGGACCGGCTCATCGAACTGGCGCCGCGGCGCAAGCTGCAGAGCGTGAGGCCGGACTTCGAGAAGAACGGCCTGCAGCCGGAACTGCCGCCGGACGAGGTACTGGCCGACGACGCCATCGCCTATTACCAGAGCGCGAGCTACCTGTTCAGCAACGGCCTGCTCGCCGCCGAACGCGCCGCGGCGACGCCGCCGGCAACGGCGACCGCCGCGCGCTGAGCCTCCGGGCCCGCGCGGCCCGCGGTCCCTGGCGAGTTGCCGACTGTTAGTCGCTTGTACTAACATTCGGCAACCCGCCAGGAAGCCCGGCCATGAGCAGTCCCAAGAATCCGCGCACGGCCCGCCTCGGCCTGCGCGCCACGCCGGAGCAGGAGGCGATGCTGCGCCGCGCGGCCGAAGTCGCGCAGAAGTCGCTGACCGACTTCATCCTCGACAGCGCCTGCCTCGCCGCCGAACAGACCCTGATCGACCAGCGCCTGTTCTTCGTGCCGTCCGAACGCTACGACGCCTTCCTCGATCTGCTCGACGCGCCGATCGAGGAAACGCCGGCGCTGCGCCAGCTCTATGCACGCAAGGCGCCCTGGGCGTGAGCATCGAACTCGCCGCACCGACCTTGCTGACGGCCGCGCACCGCCTCGACGCGTTCGACTGCGGCAAGCCGGCACTGAACCAGTGGCTGCAGCGCCATGCGCGGCAGGCGCAGAACAGCGGCTCGGCCAAGACCTTCGTCACCGCCGCCGCCGACGGCGAGGTGTTCGGCTATTTCAGCCTGACGGTTGGCCAGGTCGATGCGCTGGATGCGCCCGAGCGCGTCCGCAAGGGCATGGGCCACTACCCGATTCCGGTCATGATCCTGGCGCGCCTGGCCGTCGCGCTGAGGCGGCAGGGCAGCGGCGTCGGCGGCGGGCTGCTGCAGGACGCGGTCACGCGCACCCTGGCCATCGCCGAACTGGCCGGCATCCGCACGCTGCTGACACACCCGATCGACGCCGGCGCGGCCGAGTTCTATCGCCACCATGGTTTCACCGCCTCGCCACTGCACGAACGCCAGCTGCTGATGCCGCTCAAGAATGCGCGGCGCGTGCAGGAACGCCTGCACCAGACCGTGCACGAAGACCCGCCCGGCAGCGTTCGCTGAGCCGCCGCCGCAGGGCGCCGGGCCGTTGCCGCAATCCGGAACCCCGTCGGCGTTGCGTGTGCGGCAATCGCGACGAAGCAGCCGCCTGCGGAAAACAGGAAACGGATGGCCGCTGCGGACGCCAGCACCTAAGCTTCCGGCCCTGCCGCCTTCCCCGGATCCTGCATGTCACCCCTCGCCGCCGACCACTCCTCATCCGCCCCCGCAACCCCGGCGCAGCGGGTCACCGGCGCCGACTGGACGCGGCTGCAGAACGATCTGGATACCGACGGTCATGCCCTGATTCCGCAACTGCTGCAGCCCGACGACTGTGCCGCACTGGCGCGCAGCTATGCCGATCCCGCCCGCTTCCGTCGCCGCATCGTCATGGCGCGGCACGGCTTCGGCCGCGGTGAATACCAGTACTACGCCTATCCGCTGCCGCCGCTGGTACAGGCGCTGCGCGAGGCTTTCTATACCGCGCTCGCGCCACTGGCAAACCGCTGGCAGGCGGCGCTGGATCTGCCGACGCGCTTTCCGGACATCCATGCGGATTTTCTCGCCCGCTGCCGCGAGGCGGGCCAGAACCAGGCCACGCCGCTGCTGCTGCGCTACGGCCCCGGCGACTACAACTGCCTGCATCAGGATCTCTACGGCGAGCACGTGTTTCCGCTGCAGGCCGCCGTGCTGCTGTCGCAGCCCGGCGGCGATTTCGACGGGGGCGAATTCGTGCTGACCGAACGCCGGCCGCGCATGCAGTCGCGCGTGACCGTGGTGCCGCTGCAGCAGGGCGACGCCGTCGTCTTCGCGGTGAACCAGCGGCCGGTCCAGAGTCAGCGCGGCATCGCACGGACCGAACTGCGCCACGGCGTCAGCCGCCTGCGCATGGGCCGGCGCTTCACGCTGGGGCTGATCTTTCATGACGCGCCCTGAGCAGAGCGGCACGCTCGCGACGGGAGTACGGACGCAACTCTCCCCGGCGACGACAATCGCCTGCCGGCGCCCCGCATCCGCTCGGCGCAGCCACTGCAACGCGCTCGCCCGACGCCTGCCGGCCGCCACCTGCCGCAGCCACTGGCCGATCGCCGCGCGTTTCGAGATCCCGGCCGTCAGGGTCCCGAACGCCGGCGAGGCGCCGCAGCCGCCGGCGATCCTGCCGTGTGTTTCACCGCACCGGGCGGCCGCCGCCGCAGACCCGCGGCAGGACCAGCTCGAACACGGTCCTGCCTTCTTCACAGCGCGCCTCGATCTCGCCGTCGTGGGCATCGACGATCTGCTTGACGATGTAGAGCCCCAGTCCGAGTCCGTCGCCGCGGCCGCGATAGCGGCCTTCACGGAACGGCGTGAACAGGGTCGGCAACACCGGCTCGGGTATGGTGCCGACGTTGCTGACGCGCAGCACGATGCGTTCGGGTGCATGGCCGTCGAGCGCGACGGCGATCGGGCTGTCGGGCTCGCCGTGTTCGATCGCGTTGCCGATCAGATTGCTCAGCGCCTGTTCGATGCGGTCGCCGTCCCACAGGCCGCGCAGATTGCCGCCGAGCTCCAGCTGCAGCTCGCGGCGCGGCGTCACGATGTCGCGTTCGGCCTTGATCCGCGTCGCGACGATGCCGAGATCGGTATCCTCCAGATTGATCGCGATGCCGCCGGCCAGCCGCGCGCGCGCGAGATCGAGCAGATCGGCGATCATGCGATTCATGCGCCAGCCGGTCTGCACGATGAGGTCCGCGCTGTTGCGCGTGGCCGGATCGGCCGAGCGCTGCAGGATGGAACCGGCGAAGATCACCGCGCTCAGCGGGTTGCGCAGATCGTGGCCGAGCACCGCGACGAACATCTCGTTGAGCTGCAAGGTACGCGTGCGCTGCTCCAGCTCGTAGGCGAGCTGGCGCCGCTGCCGGTACAGCTCGAAGAACACTTCGGCCTTGCTGCGCAACACGAACGGTTCCAGCGGCTTGTGCAGGAAATCCACCGCACCCGAACCGTAGCCCTTGAACTGGCGCCGCGCGTCGCTGAGGCCTGCGGTCAGGAAAATGATTGGCACGTGACGCGTGCGCTCGCTGCCGCGCATGAGTTCGGCGAGTTCGAAGCCGTCCATCTGCGGCATCTGCACGTCGAGCAGCGCAAGCGCCACGTCGTGCTTGAGCAGCAGCTCCAGCGCTTCGGCGCCCGAATGCGCGCAGAGCAGCTCCACGCCCTCACCCTGCAGCAACGCCGACAGCGCGAGCAGGTTTTCTTCGAGATCGTCGACGATCAGGCATTTCACCGGCTCGCCGGGCCGGGGTTCCGGCAACGCGCAGGTCCGGTTCATGCGCGCCCCGCGCACGGCAGCGCTTGGAATAGGCTCATGATGTCTTCCAGGGTCAGTACATGGTCAGCGGTCACGCGAGCGAGTCCGGCCTCGGGCATCTGCGGCATGCGCGCGTTCGCAGGGTGCTGCACGACGGTCATGCCGCCGGCGCGCTGCACGGCCTGCAGGCCGCTGGCGCCGTCGCTGCCGGCACCTGTCAGCAGCACGGCGAGCAGGTGCGGACCGTAGACCGCGGCGGCCGACTCGAACAGCACCGATACCGACGGCCGCGAATGCTCGACCGGCGGATCCATCGACAGGGCCAGGCACGGCCCGTCGTCGACGAGCAGATGGTAGTCGGGCGGCGCGAAATAGATGCTGCCCGCCAGGATCGGGTCCTTGTCCAGCACTTCGCGTACCGGCAGGTTGCAGCGCGGCGCAAAGATCTCCACCAGCAGGCTCGACCGCTCGCGCGGCAGATGCAGCACGACGAGCACGCTGAAGCTCGCGTCGCCGCGCAGCGCCGGCAATATCCGCAGCAGCGCCTCCACGCCGCCGGTGGAGGCGCCGATGACGACGGCCGCGATGGAACGCATCGGCGCCCCCATCAGCCGTCCACCTTCTGGTAGATGCGATCCTCGCGCGCGAATTCGGCGAAGGAGTCCGCGTGACTGGAGAAGCGCAGCGATTCGCGCAGGCCTATGCCGAGGAAACCCTTGCGGCACAGCGCCTCGTAGAACAGGTCGAGCGCGCGGCTCTGCAGCTCGCGATTGAAATAGATCAGCACATTGCGGCAGGACACCAGCTGCACCTCGGCGAATACGCTGTCGGTGGCCAGACTGTGGTCGGAAAACACGATATGCCGACGCAGGCGCTTGTCGAAGATCACGCGGTCGTAGGCCGCCGAATAGTAGTCCGACAGCGACGAGCGGCCGCCGGAGCGGCGGTGGTTGGCGGTGAAATCGGGCACTTTGGCCGCATCGAAGACGCCGGCTTCGGCGCGGCGCAGCGCGCTTGGGTTGATGTCGGTCGCATAGATCAGGCTGCGATCGAGCAGTCCTTCCTCGCGCAGCAGTATCGCCATCGAGTAGGCCTCCTCGCCGGTGCTGCAGCCGGCGATCCAGATCTTCAGCGACGGATAGGTGCGCAGCAGCGGCACGACTTTCTCGCGCAGCGCGCGAAAGTAGCCGGGATCGCGGAACAGGTCGCTGACCTGCACGGTCAGGTATTCGAGCAGCTCCGTGAATACATCGGCTTCGCGCAGCAGGCGTCCCTGCAGTTCCGACAGGCTGCGGCAACCGAAATGCGCCATCGCCGCGCCCATGCGTCGGCGCAGCGAGGCCCGCGCATAGGAACGGAAGTCGTAGTGGTAGACATGGTAGATCGCCTCGACCAGGAGCCGCAGCTCGACGTCGTCGACGGACGGCGGCGGTACGGCATTCATCGCGGCATCCAGACCCGGATCAGCGACAGCAGGCGGTCCACGTCCAGCGGTTTTGCGATGTAGTCGTTGGCGCCGGCGGTCAGGCACTTCTCCTGGTCGTCCTTCATCGCCTTGGCGGTCAGCGCGATGATCGGCAGGCGCCGCCATTCGGGCCGCTGACGGATCTCGCGCATGGCCGTATAGCCGTCCATTTCCGGCATCATGATGTCCATCAGCACGAGATCGACGGCCGCATCGGCGCTGCGGTCTGCGCGGCCCAGCGCTTCCAGCTGCTCGCGGCCGTTGCGCGCGATTTCGATCCTGGCGCCCTTGGGTTCGAGCACGCTGGACACGGCGAAGATGTTGCGCACGTCGTCCTCGACGACCAGGATGCGGCGGCCTTCGAGTATCGCGTCTCGGTCGCGCGCGGCGCGCAGCATGCGCTGGCGGTCCGGGGGCAGGGTCGATTCCATCTGGTGCAGGAACAGCGTGACTTCGTCGAGCAGGCGCTCGGGCGAGCGCGCATCCTTGATGATGATCGAGCGCGAGAAGCGCCGCAGCGCCTGTTCCTCGTCGCGGCTCAGCGCGCGGCCGGTGTAGACGATGACCGGCGGGAACGCGACCTCCTCGCGCTCGGCCATGCGCTGCAGCAGCGCATAGCCGCTCATGTCCGGCAGGTTCAGATCCAGCACCATGCAGTCGAACGTGCGCGTCTGCAGGGCAGCCAGCGCCGCGCCGGCCGAATCGACGCCGACGATGTTGACATCCTCGGCACCGAGCAGCTGGCGCACGCTTTCGAGCTGCGCTGCATTGTCCTCGACCACAAGTACCGAGCGCAGCCGCGACAGGCTCTTGGCCTCCATCTGGCGCAGCGCCTCGACGAGGTCGGCGCGCAGCACCGGCTTGACCGCATAGCCGATCGCGCCGCGCTCCAGCGCCTGCTGCGCGTAGTCGGCGACCGAGATCACATGCACCGGAATGTGCCGCGTCTGCGGATCGCGCTTGAGCTGATCGAGCACGCCGAGACCGGACTGGTCCGGCAGGTTGATGTCGAGCAGGATCGCGACCGGACGATGACGCACGGCCGCGGCCAGACCGTCGGCGCCCCGCTGGGCGACGATGCACGGATAACCGGTCTCGCGTGCGACATCGCGCAGGATCGTCGCGAAATTCGGATCGTCCTCGACGACGAGCACGCAGCGGCTGCCGTCGGCCAGTGCCTCGCGGTCGTCGTCGATGGCCGCGGGGGCCAGCGGCAGTTCGACCGCGGCGGCGCGCGGCGCAACGGGCGGCACGACGTTCCTTGGCGCAGCAGCTGCCGGAGCAGCGGCCGATGCCGCAGGAGGCCCCGCGGCGACGGCATCGCCGGGCTGCTGCGGCAAGGTCAGCACGAACACGCTGCCGCGTCCCGGCGTGCTGCGCACGGCGATGTCGCCGCCGAGCAGACGCGCGAGATCGCGCGAAATCGACAGCCCCAGGCCGGTACCGCCGTACTTGCGGTGCATGCTGCCGTCGGCTTGGCGGAAGGCCTCGAAGATCACATCGAGCTGCGGCTCGGCGATGCCGATGCCGGTGTCGTGCACGGCGAACTGCAGCAGGCCGCGATCGTCGGCGGCGACGCGCAGGCGGACCTCGCCGTGTTCGGTGAACTTGATCGCGTTTGACAGCAGGTTGCGCAGGATCTGCCCCAGGCGCAGCGGGTCGGTCGCCACCTCCACCGGCGCACCGACCTCGATCTCGCAGAGCAGGCGCAGCCCTTTCTCGTCGGCGACCGGACGGAACACGCGCATCAGCGCGTCGGTCGCTGCCGCTATGTTCACTTTTTCACGATTGAATTCGACCTTGCCCGATTCGATCTTGGCCAGGTCGAGGATGTCGTTGATGATCGAGAGCAGGTCCTGGCCGGCCGAGGCGATGGTCTGTGCGAACTTGACCTGTTCTTCGGTGAGGTTGCCCTGACGGTTGTCGGCCAGCAGCTTGGCCAGGATCAGAGTGGAATTCAGCGGCGTGCGCAACTCGTGGCTCATGTTGGCCAGGAACTCGCTCTTGTAGGTGTTCGCGCGTTCGAGCTCGGCGGCCTTGTCGATCAGGCTGACCTGCGAACGCGCGAGCTGGTCGCGCTGGTGCTCCAGCTGCTGGGCGACTTCCTGCAGCTGCGCGTTGGACTGTTCGAGCTCGCTCTGCTGATTCTCCAGCTGCGCGCGCGAGGCGCGCAGCGCCCTGCCCTGTTCTTCCAGTTCCTCGTTGCTGACGCGCAGCTCTTCCTGCTGGGTCTGCAGTTCCTCGGCCTGCTGCTGGGTTTCCTCCAGCAGCTCCTGCACGCGCTGGCGATCCCTGGCCGTGCGCACGGCCAGCGCGAAGCTTTCGCCGGCCCGGCGCAGCAGTTCCTTTTCGGCCGCGCGTACCGGACGCAGGAAACCGAACTCCAGCACGGCCTGCACGACGCCGTCGCTGACTGCCGGCAGGATCAGCAGTTCGCCGACGTCGCCGCTACCCAGGCCCGAGCGCAGCGGCAGATAGCCCGCCGGCAGGCGGCGCAGGTGCTGCAGCCGGCGATCCTTGGCCGCCTGACCCACCAGGCCCTCGCCCAGACGCAGCTCGGCCGCCACGGTGCCACCATCGGCCGCATGCACGGCGACCTGTTCGAAACGCCCGCCGCCGGTCAGCACATAGGCCGCGCCGACCGGCGCTTCCAGATAGCGGGCGACGAAACCCAGCGCGTTCTCGCCGAGCGACTGCAGGCCCTGCTCGCCGAGCAGCCGCTCGGTCAGCCCGGCCTGGCCGCGCCGCAGCCAGGTCTCGGTCTCGCGCGCGCGGTAGTCGCGCGAACTGACGTAGGCGGCAATCAGCACCAGCACGAGCAGGATGGCCGAGCCGCCCATCGCGACCCAGACCGAGCGATCGCCGGCCTGCTGCCAGTCGGTGCGGTAGCCTTCCTGCTTGCGCTGCTCCTCGACGCGCAGATCGTCAGCCATCACGCGCAGCCGCTCCATCAGCAGGCGGCCTCTCGCGCTGGCGAAAACCTGCAGGGCCGCCGCGCTGTCGCCGCCGCGGTGCAGCTCGATGGTCTGTTCGAGTTCGGCCAGCTTGTCCTCGACCAGCTGCAGCCAGGCATCGACGCGGGTTTCCTCTGCCGGATCGCCGGCGACCAGATCGCGCAGGCGTCCACGCACACCGACCAGACCGGCCTTGGCATCGGCATACGGTTCCAGATAGCCGGCGTCGCCACCGAGCAGATAGCCGCGCTGGCCGGTTTCCGCGTCCTTGACCAGGGACAGGGTCTCGTCGATCGCCGCCATCGTGTCGATCGAACGCTGCACGCGGACCGAAGTCACCGTGCGATTCACCAGGGACGCGTAGGAGAACCATGCAATCAGCACGATCGCGAGAACGGCAAGCAGATAGCCGATCACGGCCTTCGCAGGCAGGAATCCCAGCGAGCGCAGCCCGCGGGATTCATCCGGCGCAATCGAATGCGGCATGCACGCTCCCTGTAAGCGGCCGAACTGATGCCGACCGTCGCCCTGCGCCCGCAGGCGGAGGTCGTCAGATTCTGAGGGTTTCCGGAGTGCAGCCGGTACGCCGCCATCGGGCGCGCTCAGCGGCTGCGCTCGCCAAGAAAACCACATATCTCACGTGATCGAAACGTGATGATGCGTGAGACGTGGTGAAAAATCGCCGCGGCGGTGGACGTCGTGCGACGCCCGCCGCCGCCGTTGTGCGGACTCAGAAATCGCGACGGCCCAGGGCGGTCATAGGGCTGGCGCCGTCGCGGCGGTCGGAGCTGGAACGCGCCGGACGCGGGCCTTCATCGTCGCCGCCTTCGCCACGCGTAGCGGCCGCAGCCTTGGCGCGGTGGGCGTTGCCGCGCGCCTCACCGCCGCGACGGCCGATCTCGGCCATGTGCTGGCGGTTCTGGCTGACGGCTTCGCCGCCCTTGCGGCCGGCTTCACGGGCCTCGTCGGACGTGAACTCGTGCGCCGTGCCGCGTGCATGCGCCGCGCGTCCGCCTTCACTGGCGATTGCACGCTGGCGGTTCTCGTCCATCGACGCGAAGCCGCGCCGGCTCGTGCCGCTGCTCTCGGCCGGGCGGCCGCTGGCGGTGTCGTGTGATTCGTTGCCGGCGGTCTGCGCCGCGGTGTCAGGTTTGTGCTGGTCGTTGGGGTTCATTGCTCTCTCCATTGTTGGCCTTCGTTCTAGCCGCGACCGCCCTGTCTATTGCGCGGAACGAGGGTCGCTGTGCTTGGGCGGCACGGGAGTTACCGCAATGACCGTGCCAACCGCACTCAGCAGCGTGCGCGCGTTCAGCCAGACGCAACAGCCGGGTTTTCCCCTGCTGGCCGGAACGGATTGTCTTCCGCAACCGCCCAGCTTCTGCAGCGGTTTACCGCAGCGTCCGTCGACGCCGGGTGATCGTGGCGGCGCGTGCTGCGCCGCAAAATGCAAAACATTTATAAATGGAGGCTTTTTACGGCTGTCCGAGGCGCAACCCCGGCAGACCCTGTAACTTTTTCACGCTTGATTTGCAGGTCTTGCCACTTAACATGGGCGAACTCGAACAATCGCATGCTGCGATACGGCGAGTCGGGGCTTTACATGGAATCACCTGCAAATCCGTCGTTGCTCATCGTTGACGACGACGTCAGTTTCGCGCGTGCCGCTGCCGAAATCGCCCGTACCATCCCGTATGACATCACCCTTGCCGACGGTGTGCGCCAGGCCGAGCTGCGGCTCAGCCGCGGCCGGTTCGATCTGGTCCTGATCGACCTGGTCCTGCCCGACGGCTCGGGCCTGGACCTGGTGCCCTCATGCACGCGGCAGGCGGCCGACGTGGTACTGGTCACCGGTCATCCGAGCATCGAGTCGGCGGTGACGGCCTGCCGCACCTCGCTGCTGGACTATCTGATCAAGCCGATCGACCCGGCGCGCTACCGCGATCTGCTCGACCGCACGGCGCGGCGCCGACGGTTGCCGCCGCCCGTGCCGGGCGGCGGCCGGTATGGACTGGTCGGCCGCTCCGCCGCGCTGCAGCGGCTGACCCTGCAGGTCGAACGCGTCGCGCCCACCGAGGCCTCGGTGCTGATCCACGGCGAAAGCGGCGTCGGCAAGCGGCTGACGGCGCAGGCCATCCATGCGGCCAGCGGCCGCCGCGGCCCGTTCCTGTCGGTGTGCTGCGCCGACGCCACGGCCGAGCGCCTGAGCACGCTGCTGTCGGATGCGGTACTCCACGCGGCGGCGCTGCCCGGTGCCGGCGGCACCGTGTTTCTCGACGAAATCACCGAACTCGCGCCGGCACTGCAGATCCAGCTGCTGCGCGCGCTGGAGAATCAGGTGCCGGAGCGCCGCAACCTGCGCATCGTCGCGGCCACGGTCCACGCCGGCGACCGCAGCGTCAGCGAGGGCGGACTGCGCGAAGATCTCTATTACCGCCTCGGCGAGTTCACGATCGCGATTGCGCCGCTGCGCGAACGTGCGGACGACATCGCCGCGCTGGCCGGCCACTTCCTGGCCGAACTCAACGAACGCCACGTCACGCGCAAGGCCTTCACCGGGCTCGCGCTGGAACAGCTGCACCGCTTCTCCTGGCCCGGCAACGTGCGCGAACTGCGCAACGTCATCGGCCATGCCTATCTGATGGCCAGCGGCGAGACGATCAACGATCCGATGGGGCTGGTACGCGTGACCCAGCCGCTGCGCGAAACGCCGGGCTCGCTGACCGTCGCGGTCGGCACCACGCTCGAGGAAGTCGAACGGCGCATGCTCATGAAGACGCTGGAGTTCTTCGGCAACGACAAGACCAAGGCCGCACGCGCGCTCGGGGTCAGCGTGAAGACGATCTACAACCACCTGGCCAAGCACCAGAATCCGGCCGAGTCCGGCTGAGGCTGGTACAGCGATGCGGGCAGCGCGCTAGGCTGGCGTCCACTGCCGCCACAACCGCCGCGCCATGGAGCACGAACCACCCTACCCGTTCGCCTCGACCAGCAGCGTTGCGCGCGCCTTCGTCTATGTGCTGCCCTGCGCCGGCGAGGACTGGCTCAAGCTGGGTTTCTCGCGTGATCCGCTCGCGCGCATGCAGACCCTGCATGCGCGCTTCTTTGAGTTCTTCGACATCGAGCTCGCGTTCGCGCTCGAAACCGACACCGTGCGCGAGGCGCGCGCGCTGGAGACGCGGCTGGGCCGCGCCCTGCGCGTGCATGCAGCCCCGGCACCGCTGACCGTGCCGAGCGCGGCCGGCGGCGCCACCGAGTGGTATCGCGGCGCCTATGCCAGCCTCGCGGCCAGCGCCGAGTCGCTGCAGCAGCAGGGCTTTCCGCTGCATCGGCCGCTGCGCGGCTGGATACGCCAACGCCTGGTCGCCGGCGCGGAGCTGCTGTATGCGTGGACCGCGCTGCTCGATCCGCTGGAGCTCGCTGCACGCGGTGCAGCCAGCCGCGCCAGCGCCGCCCAGCGCCGCGTCGCCGACGTGCTCGACGCCTACCGGGCCGAGGACATCGACCTCGCGCACTGGCTGCCGGCGCCGGTGCTGGCCTGGCACGACGCGGCCAGCCTGCGCGGGCCACGCCGCTGAAACCGCGGCAAGCGAATTGCTAAGACCTGCAGCGGTGCCTGCCGCGAGAGCCGCCATGACCCTGAGCCAGTACCGCCGCAAACGCGATTTCACGCGCACGCGCGAACCCGCCCCCGAGGTAGCCGTGCCGCGCGGCCGGCGCAGCCTGTTCGTCGTGCAGCTGCACCATGCGCGCCGGCGCCATTACGACCTGCGCCTGCAGGTCGGCGACACGCTCAAGAGCTGGGCCGTTCCCAAGGGACCGAGCTTCGATCCCGCGGTGAAACGGCTCGCCGCCGAGGTCGAAGACCATCCGGTCAGCTACGCGGATTTCGAAGGCGACATTCCACCGGGCGAATACGGCGCCGGCCATGTCGCGTGCTTCGACCGCGGCGTCTGGAGCAGCGACGGCGATGTCGCCACGCAGTTGCGCCAGGGTCATCTGCGCTTCGAGCTGTTCGGCGAGCGCCTCAAGGGCGCCTGGCATCTCGTGCGCACGGCGCGCGGCACCGGCGACAAGCCGCAATGGCTGCTGATCAAGCAGGATGACGCCTATGCCGGCCGCATCGAGGCCGACGACCTGCTCGACGGCGTCACGCCGCCGCGGCGCCGCACAGCCGGTGCCCACAAGAGCGACGGCACAGCCGCGACCCGATCAACGAAAAAAACCACAGCCACGCCACGCGGGACTGCCGCTCGCGCGGCGCCGCCGCGCAGCGCGCCGGCAGGTCCGCGGCGTCGCCGGCGCCGCGACTGGCAGGCGCGCGCCTTGCGCCTGCCCGGCGCACGCGCCGGCACGCTCGCCGATGCCGCGTTTGCGCCGCAGCTCGCGCGCCTGGCCGACCGGCCGCCGGGCGGCGAGGACTGGCTGCACGAACTCAAATGGGACGGCTATCGCCTGCTTGCGGTGCTGCACGACGGCAAGGCGCGCCTGTGGTCGCGCAACGCGATCGAATGGACGCAGCGGCTGCCCGAAATCGTCCAGGCGCTGCAGCGGCTGGGCGTCGCGAACGCCGCGCTCGACGGCGAACTCGTGGCCGGCAGCGGCACACCGGCGGATTTCGGCCGACTGCAATCCACACTCGCCGGCCAGGCGCAGGCGCCGCTGAACTACGTGCTGTTCGACCTGCTGCATCTGGACGGCGTCGATCTGCGCGCCAGTCCGCTGCGAGCGCGCAAGGAACTGCTCGCCGCACTGCTCGCCACGCCGCCGGCGCATCTGGCCTACAGCTCGCACATCGACGGCGACGGCGCAGCCGCGTTCGCGCTGGCCACCGCACGCGGCTTTGAGGGCAGCGTCGCCAAGCGCGCCGCCGCGCCGTATCACGCCGGTCGCAGCGACGACTGGCGCAAGATCAAGCAGGCGCGCAGCGAGGAATACGCCGTCGTCGGCTATACCGCGCCGCGCGGCAGCCGCAGCGGTTTCGGTTCGCTGCTGCTGGCCCGCTTCAGCGACGGCGCCTGGCGCTATGCCGGCCGCGTCGGCTCGGGCTTCGACGCCACCCAGATGCAGGCCGTCGCCGCCGCGCTGCCGCGGCGCACGCGCGCCAGGCCGAGCGTGCATATCGACGCGATCGACACCGACCTGCGCACGGCACGCTGGTTCGCGCCGGCCTTCGTCGTCGAGGTCTTCGATCGCGGCCGCGGCCGACAGGGCCTGCTGCGGCAGCCGTCGCTGAAGGCCGTGCGCGAGGACAAGGACGTCGCCGAGCTGCGCGCCGAGGCGGCGCCGGCGCGGGCGGCCGCGCGCGCGGCACCGGCGCAGCGCAGCGCCGCCACGGACGCGGTCCGCATCACCCACGCCGACCGGCTGGTGTTTCCGGCCGATGCGATCCGCAAGCAGGACGTGGTCGACTACTACCGTGCCGTGGCGCCGTGGCTGCTGCGCGAAATCGCCGGCCGGCCGCTGTCGGTGCTGCGCTGCCCCGACGGCGTGGGCGAGACCTGCTTTTTCCAGAAGCACCGCACGGCCGGCCTGAATCGCGTCGACCACGTGCGCCTGACCGAAGAATCCGGCGCCGTGCGCGACTATCTCGTCGTCAACGACGAACAGCAGCTGATCGAACTCGTGCAGTTCAACGCGCTCGAATTCCATCCCTGGGGCGCGCACGCCGCCACGCCGGACCGCGCCGACCGCCTCGTCTTCGATCTCGATCCGGGCCCCGGCGTAGCCTGGAGCGAAGTCCGGCGTGCGGCGCGCGATCTGCGCGCCCGTCTGGACGAGATCGGTCTGGCCGCCTTCCTGCGCACCTCCGGCGGCAAGGGCCTGCATCTGGTCGTGCCGCTGCAGCCCGGCTGCGACTGGGATCTGGCCAAGCGCTTCACCCATGCCGTGGCCAGCAGCCTTGCGCAAAGCGAACCGGCACGCTTCGTCGCGGCCGCGAGCAAGGCCAGACGCAACGGTCGCATCTTCATCGACTACCTGCGCAACACGCGCGGCGCGACCAGCGTCGCGAGCTATTCGCTGCGCGCGCGGGCCGGCGCACCGGTCGCCATGCCGCTGGACTGGAGCGAACTCGGGCGCCTGGCGAGCGCGGCCGCGTTCGACCTGCATTCCGCACGGCGGCGCATTGCACGACGCAAGCTCGATCCCTGGGACGGCATCGAAACGCTGCGCCAAAGCCTGGAACGCTGGGCCGGCTGAGCGGTCGCCATACCCGCCGCGACCTTGGCACATGGCTTGCTGCCGCCGTGCTGCGCAGCCAACGGCTGCGCAGACTCCCCAGCGACAGTCGGAGGTTGCCATGAGCATCACGAACTATCTCTGCGCGTTCGCCACCGGCATCGCGCTGGCCGCGGTCAGCGGCGCGATCGCGCAGAATCCGGCGCCGCCGGAACGCGGCGAGGTCGTCGACACGGCAGCACCGCAGCCGGCCTCGGGCGATACGGAAGCGCTGAGCACGCTCGTCGTCGTGAACAGGCACGAGATCACCGCGGCGGAACTGGCCCAGTCCAAGGAAATCGACGCGGCAACGCGCGACTACGCCAAGATGCTGGAAAACGACCATCGTGCCAATCTGGAAAAAGTCGACACCCTGAGCAAACTGGCCAGGGCACCGATCACCGAAAGCCCCGAGGTCGCGCAACTCAAGAGCAAGGCCGCCGACGAACGCGCGAGCCTGGGCAGGCTCGACGGCAAGGAATTCCAGAACGCCTATCTCGACGCGATGGTGCAAGGCCATGCCGAGGTGCTCAGCAAGATCGACGACAAGCTGCTGCCGGGCAGCAGCGACGCCGCCGTGCAGCAGCACCTGCGCAGCACGCGCGAGAGCGTCAGCCGGCATCTGGCCAAGGCCAAGGAACTGCGCGGCGGCTCGCCGGCGCACTGAGCCATGTGCGTCGCGGTCGGCGCAGCCGATCGCGACGGCCGGCCCCTCAGCAGGAGTTGCGCATGAACCGACAACGCTTTCCGCGCGAGCGCGACCCGCAGCACGAATCGCGCGACGACCTGCGCGATTACCGCGGGGTGCAGCGCGACGCCTACGGGCGCTACGACGAAGACGACTGGCAGCCGCGCGAACCGCGCGACGAATGGGGCTATGGCGACAGCAAGGCCGAACGCGGGCCGGCCGCGCCGTACTACGGCGGCCGTGGCGACGGCACCCGCCGTCGCACGGCCGACGCGCAGCGCGGCGACTATGCCGCGCACTACGGCAGCGAACGCGGTCAGGCGCATCAGCGCGGCTACTACGGCCGCGGCGTCGACAGCGCGTCGGCCGCCTGCCATCGGGGCCGCAGCGGCTATGCCGAAACCGCCGGCCCTGCGGCCGGCAGCGGCGCCGGGGGCCGGCCGCGCGGCCGGCCCGGTGAAGATTTCCGCGGCTACGGCCCGCGCGGCTATGTGCGCTCCGACGAACGGCTGCGCGAACTGATCGCCGATCGACTGACCGACGATCCGCTGATCGACGCCGGCGACATCGAGATCGGCGTCCTCGACGGCCGCGTCAGTCTCAGCGGCACGGTGGACCGGCGCCAGACCCGTCACCGCGTCGAGGATCTCGTCGACGCCTGCGGCGCGCGCGAGATCGACAACCGCCTGCGCATCGGTCCGGCACACGATACGGGCACCGGCGTGACGACGAACCGGACGCCGCCCGAAACGACCTGAAACCGCGGCGACTCAGGCCGTGCCGCCGGCCAGCGGCTCCTGCGGCGGCGGCGCACGCAGCAGCCAGCCGATGCTCAGCGACGCGAGCATCAGCGGCAGCAGGTAGTAAGCGGCGCGATAGACCAGCACGCCGGCGACGAGGCGATGCGGGTCGAGGCCGCCGGACAGGCTCTTGAGAATCACGTAGTCGAGCACGCCCCATCCGCCGGGTATGTGCATCGCCGCGCCGGCGACCGCGGCGATCAGCAGCGCGGCCAGGGTCGTCGCATAGTCGGCGCCGTCGCCGAGGCAGCGCTGCAGCAGCGCGCCCATCAGCGCCCAGTTCGCCGCGGCGATCACGGTCTGGCTCAGACCCAGCCGCCAGGGCGGGAAGCGGAAGCGATAGCCGCGCTCGCTCCATTCGCGCGCACTCCGGCAGGCCAGCAGGTAGAGCGCGACCAGCAGGGCCGCCGCGACGCTCAGACCATACGCGCCGGCCCAGCCGGTCCATTGCGCCAGCACCGCCGTGCCGCCCCACAGCGGCAGGCCGGCGAACAGCACGAGATGGCCGATCCAGTTGGCGGCGACGCTCGTGGCGATCAGGCGCGAGATATCGGCCACCGCCACGCCCTGACGACCATAGAGCTTGAAGCGCAGCGCCGCCGCACCGAGCAGGCTGCCGAGATTCAGATTGCAGGCATAACTGCTCGTCGCGGTCAGCCAGACGCGGCGGCGCGGCAGGCGCAGCAGCAGCGCGCGCGCGCCGAGGATGTCGATGACGCCGTACAGCGCATGGCTGGCCAGGGCCAGCGCCGCAATCAGCACGAGATCGGCGGCGCGGCGCTGGCGCAGCGCGAGCTGCACGGCCGGCCAGTCGGTCTGGCGCACGATCTCGGCGACGAGCCAGGCGGTCAGGGCGGCCAGGCCGATTCCGAACAGGCGCAGGGCCAGCCGGCGCCGCCGCGCCGCCCGCTCAGCGGTCGGCACGGACGTCGCTCCGGGCGTGCTCGATGCGCGGCCGCGCCGCCGGCACGCGCTCGGCCCAGCGCGGAAAATGTCGCAGGAAATGAAAGACCAGCATGCTGCTGACGATACGCCACCAGGTGCGTCTGGGCACCCGCGCCGCGGTCACCGGCGTGCAGTCCCGCGCCAGCAGCTGCAGCAGCCGCGCGCGCAGCTCGGCACCGAAGCCGGCATCGACGATGACGAGGTTGGCCTCCAGGTTCAGCGACAGGCTCAGGGGATCGAGATTGCTGGAACCCACCGTCGCCCAGCGGCCGTCGACGACGGCGACCTTGGCATGCAGCGGCCGCGTGCGGAATTCGCAGATGCGCACGCCGGCCGGCACGAGGTAGTGATACAGCCAGCGCGCCACGACCGGCACGATGCGCAGGTCAGGCTTGCCCTGCACCACGACGGTCACCTGCACGCCGCGCCGCGCGGCATTGCGCAGATCGCGCAGCAGCCGGTAGCCCGGGAAGAAATACGCATTGGCCAGCAGGATCTCGCGCTGCGCCGCGCGGATCGCGATGCGATATTCGCGCTCGATGTCGCCGGGATGGCGATGGTTGTCGCGCGTCACGAAGCGCACGCGCGCCGGGCCGACGACCCGGCTCGCACTGACCGGGGCCTGGGGCGGATGCGCGGCGCTGCGCGAACGCGCAACGAACTGCTCGATGTCGCCGACGCCGGGCCCCTGCAGCTCCACCGCAAAATCATGCAGCGCCGACGGTCCCGACGCGAGCAGCTGGTCGCTGCAGAAATTGATCCCGCCGACGAAGGCCAGCCGACCGTCGACCAGCACGATCTTGCGGTGCAGGCGCCGGAACAGGTTGGTGCGCAGGCCGAACAGGCGCGGCCTCGGCTCGTACAGGTGCAGTTGCACGCCGGCCGCGGCCAGCTGCGCGCGATAGCCGGGGGTCAGCGGCTCGGAGCCGAAGCCGTCGGCGAGCACGTCGACCACGGCGCCGCGCGCGGCGGCTTCGCCAAGCGCGCGCAGCAGCGCGCGTCCGACCTCGTCGTCGAGCAGGATGAAGGTCTCGATGTAGACGCGCACACGCGCACGCCGCAGGGCTTCGAACACGCGCGGAAAGAACTCCTCCCCATTCTCCAGCAGGCGCACCCGATTGCCGTCGCGCCAGCCGGGCTTCATGCGCCGACCTCGGCCAGCAGCGGCAGATGGTCCGACAGATGCGGCCACGGCCGCGCCGACAGCACGCAGGCCGAATGCACGCGCAGGTTGGCCACGTAGATGCGATCCAGCGCCAGCAACGGCCAGCGCGCCGGAAATGTGCGCGGGCGCGAACCGCCGGCGCGCGCGAATGCCGAATGCAGGCCGCAGCCGTCCTGCAGCAACGCGTCGGCGCGGCCGCGCCAGTCGTTGAAATCGCCGGCCAGGACCAGCGCGGCGCCGGCCGTGACCTCGTCGCGGATCAAGGTCCGCAGCAGACCGAGTTCGCGCTGACGCTGCGCCTCGCGCAGCCCCAGATGCACGCAGACCGCATGCAGCGCGCCGAGCCCGGGCACGTCGAGCTCGCAGTGCAGCAGGCCGCGCGGCTCGGCGCCTGCCGTCGAAATATCGTGATTGCGCCAATCGGCGATGGTGAAGCGCGACAGCAGCGCATTGCCGTGATGACCGTGCGCATGCACGGCGTTGCGGCCATAGGCGTACTGCGGCCAGAGCTGGTCGGCAAGGAATTCGTAGTGCGGCGTCGCGAGCCGTCCGCTGCGCGCCGCGCGACGCTCCTCGCCGGGCACTTCCTGCAGGAACACGAGATCGGCGCCGGTCGTGCGCACGGCATCGCGCAGCTCGCCGAGCATGAAGCGCCGGTTCCACGGCGCCAGTCCCTTGTGCGTGTTGATCGTGAGCACGCGCAGCAGCAGCGGCTGCGGTTCGGCGCCGGCTTCGCTGCGCGGCGCCGGCGACGCGGCGGCGGAAGCGAAGCCGGCGCTCACGACCGCGCCGTCGCCGCGGGATCGCCGACGAGTGCGGCGATCCAGTCGGCGACGGCGTCCGCATCGGCGAGGCGGAAGCGCGCGGCCGCGGAAGCGCGCGGACCGACGGCGACGCCGAACCCCCGCAGCGCGGCGGCCGCCGCGAATGCATCCTCGTCGGTGACGTCGGTCGCGACGGCGACCGGCATGCGACCGGCGAACGGTGCGCGCTGCATCTGCGCGCTCAGCGCCGTGCCCTTGTCGTGGCCGCGCGCGGCGAACTCGTAGACGAACAATCCGCGCAGCAGACGCAGACCGGCATGCAGCGGCAGCAGCGGCGTCACGGCCGATTCCAGGCATTCTGCATGGTCGGCGGCCGCGCGATAGTGCAATACGCACGAGCTCGGCTTGCGCTCGACCCAGGTGCCCGGATACGCGGTGGCGATCGCGCGCAGCACCGCCTCGACCGCGTCGAGCTGCGCACGATAGGCCGCATCGCGGGCGGCCGCACCGGCGCCGCCGTGCTCGGCAATCTGCGGCAACGGCAGTCCCGCCAGCACGCGCTGCAGGTCCGCCGCGCTGCGGCCGCTGAGGATGCACACCGCACCGTCCAGCCGCGCCGCGAGCCCGCTCAGCAATCCGCGCAGGCGCGGCGTCAGCGCGACATCGGCCGGATCGTCGCGATACCCGCAGAGCGTGCCGTCGAGATCGAGGAACAGCGCCCAGTCCGTCGCCACGCACGGTGGCCGTGGCAGGCGGTGCGAAGCGGCGGATGCGGCAGACGTCGGTGTCGTGTATGGCATGCGGAATCCTGCGCGCGGAGCGATGGAAATCGACGGCGCTGCACAATCGCGACAGCGCGCTGCCCGGCCGGTTCTGCAGAAGCTGTGCCATGGGATTTTCATGGCACGGCTGTTGCTCCCCTGTCGTCAGTTGCGGCACGAGGAAGGCGGATGGATGTGACGATCGACGATCCCGACGAGGGTGCGCTGCACCCGACGGAGCGCGAAACCTCGATGAATGGCGGACGCCTGGTCGTCGTATCCAATCGCGTGATGCTGCCCGGTGCGACGCAGGCCGGCGGCCTTGCCCAGGCCATGCTCACGCTGCTGCAGCAGCGCGGCGGCAGCTGGCTGGGCTGGAGCGGACAGATTTCCGATACGCCTGCGCCGCAGGCGCGCCAGCTCGGCCGCATCCGCTATCTGACCTGGGATCTGGCGCGCGGCGAATTCGACGATTTCTATGCGGAATACGCCAATCGCACGCTGTGGCCGCTGCTGCACGGACGCACCGACCTGATGACCTTCGATCGCGCGCACCTGCAGGGTTATCTGCAGGTCAACGAGCGTTTCGCCGAGCTCGTCGCCGGCGAAATCGGCCCCGACGACGAGATCTGGATCCACGACTATCACCTGATGCCGCTGGCCTCGCTGCTGCGCGCGCGCGGCGTGGCCAACCGCATCGGCTTCTTCCTGCATACGCCGCTGCCGGCGCCGCGCACCCTGGTCACCCTGCCCCAGCATCGCGCGATGCTCGGCCTGCTCGCGGCCTGCGACCTGATCGGCGTGCAGACCGCCAGCGATGCGCGCGCGATGACGAACTATCTCATCGCCGAACTGGGCGCGAGCGAACGCGACGGCGCGCTGCACCTGCCCGGCGGCGAGGTCACGCGTGCGCGCGCCTTCCCGATCGGCGTCGATCCGCCGGCGCTGGCTGCACTGGCCCGGCAAGCCGAGCAGACGCCGGAATTCCAGCAGCTGCGCAACAGTCTCGGCCGCAGCGCGCTGCTGATCGGCGTCGACCGGCTCGATTATTCCAAGGGGCTGCCGCAGCGCCTGCGCGCATTCCGCCATCTGCTGGGCCACAACCCGGCGCTCAGCGGCCGCGCGACCTATCTGCAGGTCACGCCCGAATCGCGCCGCGAAGTCAGCGAATACCGCCAGCTCAGCCGCGAAGTGCAACGCCTCGTCGGCGACATCAACGGCCACTACGCGGCGCCGGCCTGGACGCCGGTGCGCTACGTCAACCGCGGCTATTCGCATGCGACCTTGGCCGGCTTCTACCGCCTGGCGCGCGTCTGCCTGGTCACGCCACTGCGCGACGGCATGAACCTCGTGGCCAAGGAATTCATCGCCTGCCAGAACCCGCAGGATCCCGGCGTGCTCGTACTGTCGGAATTCGCCGGCGCGGCGGCCGAACTCGGCGACTGCGCGCTGATCGTCAATCCCTACGACATCGAAGGCTGTTCGCGCGCGATGGCGCGCGCGCTGGCCATGCCGCTGGACGAACGCCTGCATCGCTGGCAGACGGCGATGCGCATCCTGCGCGAGGGCAACATACAGCGCTGGTGCGAGAACTTCCTCGATGTGCTCGATCAGGCGCGCGGTCCCGCGGCGCAGACGGCGGCCGGACCGTGACGGTCGACGCCGCCGGCGCCGCAACCGCCGCCGTCGATCGCAGCCGGGTCGACTGGTACAAGGACGCGGTGATCTACCAGATCCACGTCAAGTCGTTCCTCGACGGCAACGACGACGGCATCGGCGATTTCAGCGGCCTGCTCGCACGGCTGGACTATCTGGTCTCGCTCGGCGTCGACACCCTCTGGCTGCTGCCGTACTACCCGTCGCCGCGGCGCGACGACGGCTATGACGTGGCCGACTATTTCGACGTGCATCCGGACTACGGCACGCTGGACGACCTGCGTGGCTTTCTCGACGCGGCGCACGCGCGCGGCCTGCGCGTGATCGGCGACCTCGTGCTGAACCACACCTCGGCCGACCACCCCTGGTTCCAGCGCGCGCGCCGCGCGCCGCGCGGGTCGCCCGAGCATGCGTTCTACGTCTGGTCGGACACCGACCAGGCCTATGCCGGGACGCGCATCATCTTTCCCGATGTGGAGAAATCGAACTGGAGCTGGGACCCGGTCGCCGGCCGCTACTACTTCCACCGCTTCTACGCCCACCAGCCCGATCTGAATTTCGACAACCCGCTGGTACTGGAAGCCATGCTCGAGGTGCTGCGCTTCTGGCTCGACCTCGGCCTCGACGGCTTCCGCCTCGACGCCGTGGCCTACCTCTGCGAACAGCAAGGCACCAGCAACGAGAACCTGCCCGGCACGCACGCGGTGCTGCGTCGCCTGCGTGCCGAGATCGACGCCCACTACCCCGACCGCGTACTGCTGGCCGAAGCCAATCAGTGGCCCGAGGACATGCTCGAATACTTCGGCAGCGACGACGAATGCCACATGGCCTTCCATTTTCCGCTGATGCCGCGCATGTACATGGCGATCGCGCAGGAGGACCGCTTCCCGATCAGCGACATCCTGCGCCAGACGCCGCCGACGCCGCCGCTGTCGCAATGGGCGATCTTCCTGCGCAACCACGACGAGCTGACCCTGGAAATGGTCACCGACGCCGAGCGCGACTATCTCTGGGAAACCTACGCGGCCGATCCGCGCGCGCGGCTGAACCTCGGCATACGCCGCCGCCTCGCGCCGCTGCTGCAGCGCGACCGCCGCCGCATCGAGCTCATGACGGCGCTGCTGCTGACCCTGCCCGGCACGCCGGTGCTGTACTACGGCGACGAGATCGGCATGGGCGACAACGTGCATCTGGGCGACCGCGACGGCGTGCGCACGCCGATGCAGTGGTCCAACGACCGCAACGGCGGTTTCTCGCGCGCCGACACGCAGGCCCTGGTGCTGCCGCCGATCACCGATCCGGTGTTCGGCTATGCGGCGGTCAACGTCGAGGCGCAGGAATCCGACCCGCATTCGCTGCTGCACTGGACCCGGCGCGTCGTCGCCGTGCGCCGGCGCTACGGCGGCCTGTTCGGCCGTGGGGAGCTGCACTTCCTGTATCCGCGCAACCGCAAGGTATTGGCCTATGTGCGCGCCTGGCAGGGCGTGGACGTGCTCTGCGTGGCGAACTTCGCGCGCACCCTGCAGGCCGTGGAACTGGACCTTTCCGCGTTCGAGGGCCGTGTGCCGGTGGACGTGGTCGGCGCCTCGACCTTGCCGCCCGTGGGCCGCGCGCCGTATCTGCTGACCCTGCCGCCTTACGGTTTCTTCGCGCTGGAACTGGCCGGACGCGAGCGACTGCCCGAAGGCTACCGGCCCGAGCCCGAAGCGCTGCCGGAACTGCAGACCCTGGTGCTGCGGCGCGAGCTCGCGCTGGATCTGGCGGAGAAATACCGCACGCGCCTGCAGGACGAACTGCTGCCGGCCTGGCTGCAGCGGCGCGACGCGCGCGGCGGCGCGATCGCGGGCATCCATGCCGCAGCGCCCGGCAGCGCCGACGCCGTGCTGCTGCAGCTCGACGCGGCCGACGGCAGCGAGCTGTTGCCGGTAGCGATCGCCTGGGAAGGCGACGAGACCCCGGCGCAGACCTTGCCGCATGCGCTGGCGCGCGTGCGCCGCGGCGCACGCGTCGGTCTGCTCAGCGACGGGCTGGCCGTGCGCGCGTTGCTCGCTGCCTGGCGCGAGGGCTGGGAGACGCAGGCGCAATGGCGCAGCGACGGCGCGGTGCTGCGCTTCGTGCGCAGTCGTCCCGAACAGCCGCTGCCGGCGCCGCGCGGCCGCGAAGTCGCGCTGGAGCCGAGCGAACGCGGCATCCAGCGCGTGCGTCTCGATGCATCGTTCGCGATCCGCGTCGCGCGCGGCGACCTGCGCCGACTCGAGGCGCCGCTGCGCATCGCCGAAGGTCTGCTGAAGATCGGCTACGGCGGCGTCGCACCGTTGATCGGCACGGCCACGATCGACGACGGCGCACAGGTCCGCGTGTTCGCACTCGCACACGAATGGCCGGTCAACCAGGGCCATGCGCAGGACTGGACCCTGGGCTTCCTGCGCCGCAGCCTGCACGAATACCGCGCGACCGGCACGGAGCGACAGCGTCAGCTCGTGCAGGCCTGCCGGCCGCTGGCGCAGCGCCTCGGCGCCAGCCTCGGCGAGCTGCATTGCGCGCTCGCGCAGCTCGGCACCGGCCAGCCGCTGGGCACGGCCTGGCTACGCGACGTGCTCAGCGACAGCCTGCGCAGCTTCCGCGCCCAGACCGGCGCGTTGCGCGAACACCTCGCGCTGACCCAGGAGGAAATCCGCACGACGGCGCGACGCCTGCGCAGTCTCGGCGACTCCCTGAGCCAGGCCGAAGCCGGCCTCGCCCAGCCCGTGCATGGCCATCTGTCGCTGACCCGCGTGCTGCTCGCCACTGGCGAGGTCTGCTTCGTCGATTTCACCGACCCGCCCGGCGCGCTGGCCGCGCCCGGCACGCAACTGGGCTGTCGCCTGGCCGATCTCGCGGCGCTGCTGCATGCGATAGACCAGGCCGGCGCGATCGTCGCCGGCGAAGCCGACGGCGACGACGAGATCGCCCTGGAGTTCGTGCAGGCGTTCCGCGCGCAGGCGCGCGAAGCGCTGCTGGACGGCTATTTCACGCGCTGCCCCGACCGCGACAGCGCCGCCGAGCCGCGTCTGCGCCGGCATCTGCTGCGTCTGCTGCAGACCTGGCATGCGGTGCGCGATCTGGATCCGGCACAGCATCCCGAATCCCTGGCCAGCGCCTGGCTCGCCTTGCGCAGCGCGCTGAACCTGTCGATGCGCGGCAATCGCCTGAACCGCTTCCGCCGCGCCGCCGAGGCGATGGCACGATGACTGCAGCATCTTTCCCGTCCGTCACCAGGGAGTCCGCCATGCCCAAGTCCCGCACCACGCCTGCGCGCGCCCGCGATGCCAAGGACCCGCCGTCGCCGGACAGCCATCCGGTCAGCGAAGCGCCGGCGGAAAAGAAAGAGCGCAAGGCGCATACCGAAGACAATCTCGACAAGGCGCTGGGCGAAACCTTCCCGGCCAGCGATCCGATCTCGCCGTTCGTGCCGGCCGTGCCGCGCGAGAAGAACAGACGCTGACCCGCACACCGAACAGCGCCGCGCGGTGATCCGCGCCGCAACCGACACGGCGGCCGTCCGGGCCGCGCCAGGAGAATGCGCTCATGCCACGTCCGATCTGGAACGGAACCCTGTCCTTCGGCCTGCTGCAGGTGCCGGTGCAGCTGATGCCCGGCGAACGCAGCACGGATCTGCATTTCCGCATGCTCGACGGACGCACCAGATCGCCGATCCGCTACGAGCGCGTCAACGCCGAGACCGGCGAGGAAGTGCCCTGGAAGGAGATCGTCAAAGCCTACGAATACGCCAAGGGCAGCTACGCGATCGTCGACGAGAAGGAGCTCAAGCGCGTCGCACCGGAATCCACCGAGACCATCGACATCGAAGCCTTCGTCGACGCCGAGGCCATCGACGAACGTCATTTCGAGAAACCCTACGTGCTCGTGCCGGGCAAGCGCGCCGACAAGGGTTACGTGCTGCTGCGCGAGACGCTGCGGCGCACGGGCAAGGTCGGCATCGCGCGGCTCGTCATACGCACGCGCCAGTATCTGGCCATGCTCAAGCCGCAGGAGCGCGCGCTGATCCTGATCCTGCTGCGCTTTCCGCAGGAGCTCGTCGACATCGACGACTACAGCCTGCCGGCCAGCGGCGTGGCCGGGCCGCGCATCAGCGCGCGCGAACTCGAAATGGCCGCACAGCTCGTCGATTCGATGACCGCGCCCTGGCGGCCGGCCGACTACAAGGACGAGTTCCGGGCCAAGTTGCTGAAGGTCGTCGAGGCCAGCGTGCGCAAGGGTGGCCGCCGTGTGGCCAGGATCGAGCCGCTGGAAACGCCGGTCGAGCCATCGAGCAACGTCGTGGATTTCATGAGCCTGCTCGAGCAGAGCCTGGCCAGCGGCAAGCGCACGCGGGCGAGCGACCGCGCGGCGGTGTCCGAGTCCGCCGCCAAATCCACGACCAGGCGCAAGGGCAAGCCGGCCGCGCGCAAGAAGACGGCGGCCAAGGCACCGGCCAAGAAAGCCCGCCAGCGCGCGTCCTAGATCGGCGCGTCAGTCCGGCAACAGCTGCGCCGCAAGCTCGGCCGCGGCGACGCGATCGTCGAACGGGATGCGGCGCTCTTCGCCGGCCACGTCCGCGCTGAGCACGGTCTCGGCGCCCTGCCCGGCGATCAGCACGGTGTCGCCGGGCCGGGCTGCCTGCAGGGCCAGTGCGATCGCGGCGCGACGTTCGTCGACGACCTGCACCTTGCCGCGCGCTTCCATCGGAATGCCGGCCAGGATGTCCGCCGCGATGCCGGCGAAGGCCTCGCCGCGGAAATTGTCCGGCGTGACGACGACGAGGTCGGCGCGCTCGGCCACGATGCGGCCCATGATCGGCCGCTTGCTCGCGTCGCGCTTGCCGCCGCAGCCGAACACGCAGATCAGGCGTCCGGCCGTCAGCGGCCGCAAGGTGTCGAGCACCACGTCGAGGGCGCCGGGCTTGTGCGCGAAATCGACGACGACGCAGACACCGCCACGCTGCGCGGCGCGCTCCATGCGCCCGGGCACCGGCTGCAGCTGGCGCAGTCCCTGTTCCAGCGCCGCACGCGGCAGGCCCAGCGCATGGGCCAGCGCGACGGCGGCCAGGATGTTCTCGGCGTTGAAGCGGCCGATCAGCGGCGAATCGACCGCGGCGATCACTTCGCCGCCGCAGCGTATCGGCCCGCGGATGCCGGCCGCATCGACCTGCAGCTGCGAACCATCAAGGCCCTGACCGGTCGGCGCGAGGCCGAAGGCGGTCGGCGGCGCATCCGGAAACCAGACCGAGCCGCACAGCTGCGCCTGCAGCCGCGCGCCGTAGGCGTCGCCGATGTGGATCGCCGCACGCGGCGTCTTGCCGTGGCGGCGCGCATACGCGACGTAGTCGGTGAACAGGCGCGCCTTGGCGGCGAAATAGGCCTCCATGCTGCCGTGCAGATCCAGATGCTCGACCGACAGATTCGTGAACACCATGCCGTCGAACGCGACAGACAGGGTACGTTCCTGTTCCAGCGCATGCGAGGACACTTCCATCGCGACGGCCGTGCAGCCGGCCTCCCGCATGTCGCGCAGGGTGCGGTTGAGCACGAACGTGCTCGGCGTCGTGTTCGGCGACGGCAGCACGCGATCGGCGTAGCGCATGTTCTCGGTGCCGATGACGCCGACCGCATGGCCGCCGGCGCGCAGCAGGCTTTCCAGCAGATAGGTCGTCGTGGTCTTTCCGCAGGTGCCGGTCACGCCGAGCAGCAGCAGGTGCGCGGCGGGATCGCCGTAATAGGCCCGCGCCAGTTCGGCCGCCGCGGCGCGCCGGTTCGTCGCGCGCACGAGCTGCACGCCATCCGGCAGGCTCAGTCCGGTCTCGCTGACGATGACGGCCGCGCCGAGCGCGAGCGCCTGATTCAGGAATTCGTCCTGCAGCGTGCGGCCGCCGCCGTAGACGAACACGCCGCCGGCGACGAGCTCGCGCGTGTCGTCGGTCACGATGGGATAGCGATGGATGTCGGCCAGCAGTTGTTCGAACGTCATGACGGTCCAGTCAATAGGCGGTGAGGCGGCGGCCGGCTCGATGGTGTGTGCGGCAGGGGCGGCCGATCGGGCGCAATTCTGGCGAAAACCGGGCCGCGGCGGCGAACCCGCACGATGCAGCCGGCGATGATCGCATGAACCTGCCGCCGTCGCGCCGCATTGGGGGGGGCTGCCGCACGAATCAAGTCGGCGGCCTCGGCCGCGGAGGTGATCGCCCTGCAGATCGCCGTGCGTCAATGTCCGTCAACGAGTGCCTGCTCGCCGCAGTGCGATGCCGGCAGCATCGGCAACCGCGAAAGGCTCCGCGCCATATCGGCGGCGGCACTCCGTCAGGACGGGCCGAGGGACGGCAGGGCTTGCCGGCGTCGGCGCCGCTGGCGAAGCTGTGCGTCTTCCCCTGCAGAGCCCGACCATGAAACGCATCGCCTGCGCGCTCGCCGCGCTGCTGACCCTGTCCGCCGCTGCCGCCGACGGCGGGCACCCTGCTCCGCTGCGCCTGGCCGACGGTTTCGCCGCGCCGCTGCAGGTCGACGCCGCGCTGCTCGCCGGCCTGCCGCGCAGCCATGTCGAGGCCAGCGACCATGGCAGGCCCGCACGCTGGGAAGGCGTCGCGCTCGGCGAACTGCTGAGCAAGGCCGGCGCGCCGACCGGCAAGCAGCTGCGCGGCGCCGCGCTGAACCTGTGCCTGCGCTTCAGCGCCGCCGACGGCTATCGCATCGTTCTCGCGCTGGCCGAATTCGAACCCGATTTCGGCAATGCGGCCGCGCTGCTCGCCGACACCCGCGACGGCAAGCCGCTGAACGCGAACGAAGGCCCCTACCGCCTGATCCTTCCGCACGAGCAGCGCGCCGGCCGCTGGATACGCCAGCTCGAACGCATCGACCTGCTCGACTGCGCCAGTGCGCCCGCGGCGCCGACGGCGCGGCGTCCCTAGCGCCACGGCCATCGCCGGCGCGGCACGCATCCTTCTCCCGCACGACGGCAAGCGGCAGCGGGCCGCGGAAAGGCGCTGCCGCGGACGTCAGTCGCGCCGTTCGCGCCGATAGGCTGCACAGCGCGCGATCGCCCAGTCGACGAAGGCCTGCGCCGCCGGCGCGAGCCGCCGCGTGGCCGGATGCAGCAGCGCCACGCGCAGCGGCGGCGCGGCGAACGCGGCGAGTACCTCGACGAGGCTGCCGTCGCGCAGGTGGGTTTCGACCTGCAGCCGCGGCGCCTGGATCAACCCGCCGCCGCGCAGCGCACACAGCAGATAGCTTTCGTCGTCGCTGACGCTGATGCGGCTGCGCAGACGGTATTCACGCGGCGCTTCGTCGTCGCCGAGCACGAGGCGCGCCTCGCCGTCGCGCTGACGCTGCAGCCAGCCTATGCCGACATGCGTGGCGAGATCGTCGGGACCGCGCAGCTCGGCGTGGCGCTCCAGATAGGCCGGGCTCGCGCAGGTTACCTGCGGCAGCTGCGCGAGCGCGTGCGCCGTCATCGACGATTCCGGCGGCTCGCCCGCGCGCACGAGGCAGTCGACGCCGTCGCGCAGCATGTCGGCCAGGCGTTCGCCGTTGCTGATCACCAGATCGACCTGCGGATGGACACGGCAGAAGTCGTCGATCTGCGCCAGCAGCAGCTGCCGCGCGATGCTGCCGCGCAGATCCAGGCGCAGCACGCCGCGGGCTTCGCGCACGGCATGGGACAGGCTGGCCTCGACCTCGTCGAGCTCGTACAGCAGATGCGAACCGCAGTCGTAATAGAACCGGCCGTCGGGCGTGACGTTGACCTGCCGCGTCGTGCGCTCGAGCAGGCGAACGCCGAGGCGGCGCTCCAGCGCCTTGATCGCATGCGTCGCACTGGCGCGCGGAATGCCGAGCTCGCCCGCTGCACGCGTGAAACTTCCGAGCTCCACGATGCGCGTGAACAAGCGTAGCGAATCGAATCGATCCATGCAGACCTGCCGTCCCTGTCGAAATGGAAACCGACCGGCCGCCAGTCCTTGCGACACGGCCCACTCGGGAACGACGACATGCGTTGCGTACGACGAGAGCATCGTCGCGATCGCGGCATGGCAGGCGCGTGCTGTTCGCCGGCGTCATCACCTCGTTTCCGAGCGGGCGCAAGCTACCGCATTTTTTGTCCGAGTGGAGCCATGTATCGGACAAATCCGACTTTTCTCCGGGGTTTTTGCCGATTTTCCGGAGTTTGTATTTTTGTGTTGAATAACCAGACAGAAGACTGTTATCAAAAATCTCTACAGCACTAGTCGTGCAGCGCAGCAATGCGCAAAGCGCGCGACCGGTTGCGCGAATTCCGGCCGCAGCCACACCTGTTCCGGGGATGCGCTGCCGGCCGTCGCGCCGCGATCAGGCCGCACAGGAATATTCCATAAACAGGTACGACAATAAAATTCTACTTTTCCTATATTCACCATCCGTCATTTCCGATTCGCCGCGGGAAGCCGGCTTCCCTGGCGTCACCCGCGGCGCGGCCGTTGCCGCAAACGCGGCACCTGCACGAGGGCCGGTACCGGTCGCGACGCGCGACAGGCTGCGACCCGCCCCCCGGCGACGGACGACGTCCGCCCGGGAGAAATCGCGCCGGCGACCGGAACGGGCCGGCGCCGCTCGAACGGCAAGCGAGGGACGCGGGACGCAGGCAGCCGGAGGCCGACGAACGGAACCGGCGCCGGAATGCGGGGAATGCATGAGCAACCGCCCGGCCTGGCGACACGGCGAACCGATGCCGGGGCGGCGCAGCGATGCCGTGACGCTGCGGCAGCAGCGCAGCGACGGGCGGCGACCGGGACCAGCGCAACAGCGGTCAGGCGCGCACCGCGCGGCGCCATCCCGCGTCACCTCATGCAGGGTAACGTCAGGCCGCACCGCGCCTCGCAGTACCAGGTTTGCGTCGCAGGCGCGCCAATCACGGCACGAAGCCGTCGCCGCACGGCGGGTCGCTGAGCGAGGCCGCCCCGGGAGCCGCCTCCCGTGGCACGAGGCCGCCGCAGAAACCGCGGCCACCCGCGCCTGCCCGACGCCAGGTCGGCTCGCCCTGCCCTGTCGCTCAGAAGCGCACGAACTCCTTGAACCCGCCGTAGATCATGCGCGCCAAGTCAAACGGCATGCTCTGCGGCGCGGCACGCAGGCGCGGGTCGGCCATGACGGCCTTGTTGATGCGGTCGCGGTCGCGGCGCGAGCGGTAGACGATCCACGAGAACAGCACCGTCTCGCCGTCCTTGAGCTTCACCGCCTGGGGAAACGAGGTCAGCTTGCCGGGCTTGACGTCGTCGGCGACGCATTCGTGATACGCCAGTGCGCCGTGCTCCATCCAGACCTTGCCGGCCTTGCGCGCGAGTTTGCGATAGGCGGCGAGATTGGCCGTGGGAACGGCCAGCACGAATCCGTCGACATAGCTCATATGACCCCCAGGGCGGCCCGGGCGCGGGATGCGCCCGGACGTTGATAGCCATCCGGGATGGTCTCAGGCAAGCACGACAACAGCGGCGCTGCGCCCATGGCGGCCGCCCGGCGCAGCGGCCGCGGCAACGCGCGCTGCTGCCGGGCGCCGGCGCCATGCGGGCAGCCGGCGCCCGACGGCGTCAGGCCGCCCGGGCCAGCCCGGCGCCTTCGATCTGCGCATGCGCCGCGGCCAGCGAAGCCGCGCGCTGCTCGGTGCTGATGCCGATGCCTTCGGCGCGGATGAACTGCACGTCACCGATGCCGAGGAAGCCGAACACCTGGCGCAGATAGCTTTCCTGGAAGTCAGCCGACTGCAGCGGCGTGCCGGCATAGAAGCCGCCGCGGCCCGACAGCACGATGACGCGCTTGCCGCCGGCGAGCCCCTCCGGCCCCTGCGCCGTATAGCGAAACGTGCGGCCGGCGACGGCAATGCGGTCTATCCAGGCCTTGAGCTGGCTGGGAATGCCGAAGTTGTACATCGGCGCGCCGATCACGATCACGTCGGCGCCGAGGAATTCCTGCAGGGCCGCCTCGTTGCGCTCGACCGCGGTGCGCTGCTCCGGCGCCAGCGTGTCCAGCGCGGCCTGCGGCAGCGGGGTCCAGTGCGGCAGCGGGTCGGCGGCCAGATCGCGGTAGGTCACGACCGTGTCCGGCCGGTCGCGGCGGTACTGCGCCACGACGGCCGCCGTCAGTTCGCGAGTGACCGAATGCGTACCGAGCGGACTGGAATCGAGCTGCAGCAGTTTCATGAATGTCTCCTTCAGTTCGGCGGATGCCGGCGCGAAAGATGCTATGGGCGGTGCCAATAGCTGAGTAGTCGCCTAGAATCGGATTCATTGTCCTGCCAGCAGAACAACCATGCGCGACCTCAACGACCTCGCCTTCTTCGCCGCCGTTGCCGAGCACGGCGGCTTCACCGCCGCCGGCCGTGCGCTGGGCATTCCCAAATCGCGCCTGAGCCGGCGCATGGCCCAGCTCGAGGACGAGCTCGGCGTGCGCCTGGTGCAGCGCTCCACGCGCCAGTTCGTCGTGACCGAGGTCGGCCGCCAGTTCCTGGCCCATTGCCAGGCCATGCTGACCGAGGCGCGCGCCGCCGAGGACGTGGTCGCGACCCAGCGCGCCGAGCCGCGCGGCCTCGTGCGCCTGAGCTGTCCGGTGGAGCTCGCGCAGAACGTCCTCGCCGGCTGCCTGCCGCGTTTCCTCGCCGCCTATCCGCGCGTGCGTCTGCAGCTGCTCGTATCCAATCGCCGCTACGACCTGCTCAACGAGAACATCGACATCGCGCTGCGCGTGCGGCCGGCGCCGGAGATGGACGCCGAACTCGTCACGCGGCCGCTGTCGCGCACGCAGAAGATCATGGTCGCCGCGCCGGCCTATCTCACCGCGCGCGGCCGGCCGCAGCAGCCGCAGGATCTGACCGCGCACGACACCCTGAGCCTCGTCGAGATGGAAACCGTGCAGAGCTGGAACTTCCTGCCGCGCGATCCGGGCGTGGACGGCGTACGCGTGGAGGTGCAGCCGCGCCTGCTCTGCGGCGAGTTCAACGTGCTGCTGCAGGCGACGCTGGCCGGCCAAGGCATCTGCGGGCTGCCCGAATCGGTCTGCGGACCTTCCATCATCGCCGGCGCGCTCGAACACGTGCTGCCGCAGTGGCAGGCCGGCGAATCCATACTGCATCTGGCCTATCTGTCGCGCCGCGGCCAGTTGCCGGCCGTGCGTGCGCTGGTCGATTTCCTCGTCGACTGTGTGCCGCCGATCGTGCAGCAGCACCGCGCCGAAGCGGGCTGCCCGGCCGAGGGCGGCTAGCCGTATCGACGCGACGGCCGCGCCGACGGCGCGGGTTCGATTGCCGCATCCGCGGTCAATCGTCGCCATGCCGCCCCGGCCGGTGTTGGACCGATGCGCGGAGGAAGCAGACACGGGCCGGCAGCGACACGGCTATGATCCGCCGGCCATGAACCCCAATCCGACCCGCGAGCCGACGACGGCCGCCGCGCTGATCCTCGTCGTCGACGACGAGCCGCAGATCCGCAAGTTCCTCGACATCAGCCTGCGCGCGCAGGGCTATCGCGTGCAGACCGCCGAGAGCGGCCAGGCCGACGTGGTCGCCGCCGCCGCGGCGAACCCGGATCTCGTGATCCTCGATCTGGGCCTGCCCGACATCGACGGCGGCGAACTGCTGCGCGAGCTGCGCCAGTGGTCGGCCACGCCGGTGATCGTGCTGACCGTGCGGGCAGGCGAAACCGAGAAGGTGCGCCTGCTCGATGCCGGCGCGAACGACTACGTGACCAAGCCGTTCGGCATCCAGGAACTCATGGCGCGCATCCGTGCGCTCCTGCGCACGCGCGGCGAGAGCGGCGCACCGCCGCGCTTCGACGACGGCCGCCTGCAGGTCGATCTGGCCCGGCGCGAGGTGCGCCTGGACGGCAAGAGTGTGGCGCTCGCGCGCAAGGAATACGCCCTGCTCGCGCTGCTGATCCAGCATGCCGGCCGCGTCGTCACGCAGCCGCAGCTGCTGCGCGAGCTGTGGGGACCGACCCATGAGGAAGACACGCACTACCTGCGCGTGCTCGTCGGCAAGCTGCGCCAGAAGCTCGGCGACGACGCGGCCGATCCCCGCTACATCGCGACCGAGAGCGGCGTGGGCCTGCGCTTCATCGGCGCAAACGCCGGCGACGCGGCGCGCTGAACCGCCGCAGGCCTGCAGTCAGGCCGCGGCAGCGACACGGCTGCCGCCGCAACGCCCGTCGACGCAACGCCGCATTCTTCGCTTGTGCAAGCCGGTGAACCGCCGGAATCACGCAGACCGTCGGCTCCGCACGGCAACCGCGCCACGACCCGTTTCAAGCACCGAACACGCGTGACCGGCCGAACAAGGCGCCATGCGTCGCACGCCTTGCGCGGACGTTTCGCGGCCGGTCAGGCGTTCAGGGTCGTATCGACCACGGCCTGCGCCTCGGCCAGGATCTGCTCCAGATGTTCCTCGCCGCGGAAGCTCTCGGCGTAGATCTTGTAGATCGCCTCGGTGCCCGACGGCCGCGCGGCGAACCAACCGTTCGCGCAGACCACCTTGATGCCGCCGATGCCGGCGCCGTTGCCGGGCGCCTTGTCGAGCACCTGCAGCACGGGCTCGCCGGCGACCTCGCGCGCGCTGACCTGGGCCGGACTCAGGCGCGACAGTTTCTTCTTCTGTTCGGCCGTGGCCGGCGCGTCGCGACGGCTGCTGTGCGGTTCGCCGAGTTCGGCGCAGAGCTCGCGGTAGCGCTGATACGGATCGCGGCCGAGCCGCGCGGTGATCTCGGCCGACAGCAGCGCCGGCGCGAGGCCGTCCTTGTCGGTGCTCCAGACCCCGCCGTCGCGGCGCAGGAACGAGGCGCCGGCGCTTTCCTCGGCGCCCATGCCGAGCGAACCGGCGCAGAGCCCGTCGACGAACCACTTGAAGCCGACCGGCGTCTCCACGAGCGGACGACCGAGGCGTGCCGCGACGCGGTCGATCAGCGCGCTGGATACCAGGGTCTTGCCGATGCCGGCGGCGGCCGGCCAGTCGGGCCGATGGGTGAACAGATAGTCCGCCATGACCGCGAGGTAATTGTTCGGCAGCATCAGTCCGCCGCTGCGCGTGACGATGCCGTGGCGGTCGTGGTCCGGATCGCAGGCGAATGCCACGTCGAAACGCTCGCGCAGCGCGATCAGGCTCTGCATGGCCGGCGGCGAGGACGGGTCCATGCGGATGCGGCCGTCCCAGTCCAGGGTCATGAAGCCGAACTGCGGATCGACCTGCGTATTGACCACGTCCAGAGCGAGACCGTAGTCGGCCGCGATGCGCTGCCAGTAGCGCAGGCCGGCGCCGCCGAGCGGATCCACGCCCAGACGCAGGCCGCTGGCGCGGATCAGGTCGAAGTCGATGACGTTGGCCAGGTCGGCGACATAGGCGCCGATGAAATCGTGCTCGCGCGTTGTCGCCGCGGCGCGCGCCTGGGCCGGCGCCAGCCGGCGTACCGAGGCCAGTCCCTCCTGCAGCAGCGCATTCGCGCGCTGCTCGATCGCCGCGGTCACTGCCGTATCGGCCGGACCGCCGTGGGTCGGGTTGTACTTGAAGCCGCCGTCCTGCGGCGGGTTGTGCGACGGCGTGATCACGATGCCGTCGGCCAGACCACGCTCGCGGCCGCGGTTGTGCACGAGAATGGCCTGCGAGATCGCCGGCGTCGGGGTGAACTCGCCACCGGCGGCGATGCGCGTCTCCACGCCGTTGGCGGCGAGCACTTCGAGTGCGCTGTCGAACGCGGGCTGCGACAGCGCATGCGTGTCGATGCCGAGGAACAGCGGGCCGTCGATGCCGTTGCTGCGGCGGTAGTCGCAGATCGCCTGGGTGATCGCGAGCACGTGCGCTTCGTTGAAGGTCGTGTCGAATGCGCAGCCACGGTGTCCGGAAGTGCCGAACGCCACGCGCTGGCCGGGTTCGGCCGGATCGGGCCGCAGCGCGTAGTAGGCGCGCTGCAGCTCGGCCACGTCGACGAGCTGGTCGGCGCCGGCGCGCTGGCCGGCCTGGGCGGGATTCGGCGGATTCATCGGCAGTCCAGTCCTGTCGGGGGCGACGGCCGGCGAGTGTGCCATAGCCGGCCGCGCTCGCCGCGGCGCCGGCATGGCGCGTTCAGCGACGCTGCAGCCGCGGCCGTCGCGGCGGCGGGAGCGCCGGGTACCGGCGCGCCGCCCCCCGCATTCCCCGGTCGAAAACGCTATTCGCTGCCGCGGCGCCGCAGACCCAGCGCCGCATGCGCGGCGGCGACCGTATTGAGATTGAGCTGCGCGACGCGCCGCGCGCGCTGATAGCCGCCGCCGACGAGGAACAGCACGGGCAGCTGCAGCAGGCCGGCGGACTTGAACACGAAAAGATCGCGCTGGAACAGCTCGCGCGTGCTCAGCCCGGCCTGATTCTTCGGGTCATTGCTGTGGCAGTCGACGCCGGCCTGATAGACCAGCAGGTCCGGCCGGCAGCCCGCGATGATCTCCACGGCCTGGTGCAGCGCGTCGAGGTACGTGTCGAAGCCCTGCTCGCGCACGCGCACCGGAAACGCCCAGGAACGCACGCCGCCGTAGCAGCCGAAGCGCGTGCCGAAGATCGACACGGCGTGTAGGTTATCCAGCTTCGCGGCGAATTCTTCCGTGCCGTTGCCGCCGTGTTCGTCACAGTCGAGCACGGCGATGCGCCGCTCCGGCATCGCATGCGCGAGCAGCGCCAGACCGTTGATCGCACAGAAACCCGAACCGCGCGCATACACGGCATGATGGAAACCGCGCGCCAGGTTCATCGCCACCCCCGTGCGCAGCGCGTGCTGCGCGCCGTCGATCTGACCGCCGAGCATGGCCAGGGTCGCGTCGCGCAGCACCGCGGACCAGGGCACGCCCTGACTGGAAGCCAGCGGCTCGGTGCCGTCGAAGAACGCGTCCAGATAGCGCTCGCAGTGCAGACCGTGCAATGCCGCGCGCGTGACCGCTGCAGGCGCCTGCAACTGCGCGAGCCCGCGGCGTGCGAGCAATCCGGCTGCAAGCGCCAGGCGCTGCAGCGCGGGCTGCGAGACCGGCGCATAGGCCGTCGAGTAGAACACGCGCAGCTCGCGCCCGGCCGTCATTGCAGCTGCTCCTCGGCGAAACAGCGCAGCTGCTCCATCGTGCAGGTCAGCGGCGAGAGCATGTTGGCCTGCAGTTGCGCACGCAGCTGCGGCCCGAAAGCGCGCTTGCGCGCCTGCGGTGCCACCGCCAGGGTCGTCAGCCGGAGAAAACGCACCTCGGCAAGCGCCCGAAAGGAGAAGCACGATCCGTTGCGCGTGCGGCGCGCCGGCGGCAACGGATCGACATAGCGCAGCGCGCACAGCGCGCCGGGCGGAATCCATACCTCGCCCAGGCGCAGCGGCTCCACCACGAGCGCCGAGTGGGACTCGCCGAGACCGACCTTCTCCAGCAGCAGCGGCCGGCCGTCGTCGTCGACGACGGTATTGACCGCGCCGCCGCGGCGTATGCGCCGCTGTGCGATCTCCAGGAAATACTCCTCGGCCTGCGAGCAGCTGCCGATGGCCGGCTTCTCGCGCATGACCGGCAGCACCGGCGCCGGGCGTTCACTGCCGCCGAGCAGGTCGCGCAGCAAATCGACGAACAGCAGGCTCTCCTCGAATACGAGCGTCGCCCGCACCGCATCCACGCGCGGCCGCAGGGTCCGGAGTTCCGCCAGCAGCGGACCGTCGTCGAGCGATGCCAGCGGTGCGCCGGGCAGATCCAGGCAGCGCCAGCCCTGCGCCCAGCCGGCTGCCATTGCGCGTGCGGCCAATCGCTCGGTTTCGGCCCGCGGCCAATCGGCGAACAGTTCGAGATCGGTGCCGGCCAGCGGGTCGCGCGGCGTATTGATCAGCGGCGCGAGGTAGCGCGTGGCCTGGGTGTAGCCGCAGCCGCGCCGCTCGGTGTGATGACTGAAATGCTCGTCCAGCATGTCGGCAAGCGCGCCGCGGAGCGGCAGGCCGGCCCGCGCGAACGCGGCGACGATTTCCTGTGCCATGCGCGGCTCAGTCCAACTGCAGCAGCAGCGCGCGGACGAGCTGTGCGGTCTGCGCGCCATCGCGCGCGTCGAACGTGAATATCGGAATCGCCGCGCCGCAGGCGCGCACGGCCGCACGCAACACGCCGAGGTCGAACGACGCGGCGACGTCGGTGCGGGTCACGCCGACGACGACGGCAATCGCCGGGTCGGTCTCGCGCAGCGACACCAGCCAGTGCATGCACTGCGCGGCGATGTCCGCTGCTGCGCCGTCGAGCAGCAGGATCACGCCGAGCGCGCCTTCGAGCATCATCGGCCGCAGGAACGCGAAATGCTCCTGCCCCGGAAGGCCGTAAACGAACAGCGGCTGGCCGTCGTCGAGCATCACGGTGGCGAAATCCAGCGCCACCGTCGTGGTGGTCTTGTCGCCGATCGGGCCGTCCGGCAGTGGCATCTCGGTCGAGACGGGCTCGCTGTCGGCGATCGAGCGGATCGCCGTGGTCTTGCCGGCCCCGACCGGTCCGGCCAGCACCAGCTTGATCGTCTGCTCAGCGCTCAATTCGTTCGCGTACATGCGTTCCCGCTACCCGTATCCGCCATGACCGTCCTGCCGAACCGCTAGACCTGTCGCCAGGTCAGCCCGAAGCGCCGCGCGAGGCCGCTCATCACACGCTCGCCGAAACGGCGCGGCGCCGGCGGCGGCTGGGCCACCGCCTGCGGCAGCGCCAGCAGATGCGCCGCGGCGAAAGCCCACAGGCAGGCGTTGACTTCGCCGGCGTCCAGACCGGCCGCCTGCGCCGACGCGCGCCAACCTGCGCCGCGCCTGCTCAGCAGGCGGGCGACCTGCAGCGCAACCACAGCCTCCGGCGCCGTGCCGAGATCCGGCCAGTCGCGCAGCTCCACGGGGCGATCCGGAAACGCCGGCAACACCGCCTGCACACGCAGGGCGCCGACCACATAGAACGCATCGAGGCTGGCGCTGACCTCGCCGGCCGGCGGCAGATTCCTGCCCCCAGCCTGCACGCCGAACGCCCAGCCCGCGACACCGAGCAGATCGCGCACGCTGAGCAGATCGCTGAGACTCTGCGCCGTCACGCGGCCGCTGTCCGCATGAATCCGGATCGTGCGGCCACGCATGGTCGCCTCGACGTCGCCGCGACGCAATCGGGAATCCCGTGCAAGGCGCACCAGCGCGAGGTCGGAGCCGCCGCGGGGCTTTGCGCGCCGCTCGTCGGCAGGGCGTGAGGGCCTGCCTGCCGGCGGCGTGCTGTCGTTTGTTCCGTGCCGTGCCAGCAGCCGATACATGGCCGCTGCCAAGGTCGCCGCGGTGCCCTCGGACTCGATCGCGACGATCCCGTCGCAGGTACCGCGGCCATCGGGCGACAGCGCGAGCACCGGAATGCCGCGGACCCGCGCGAGCTCGGCGCTGCGCCGTCCCTGCTCGCTGTCCAGCGCGACGAGCAGCAGCGCGCAACCGGCGCCGTCCCAGGCAACGACTTCCGCACGATAGCCATGGGCGGCCAGCAGTCCGGCGGCCAGGTTCGTACGCTGCTGCGCGCGCGCATCCAGCCGAACCGTGCATAGGCGAATATCCATCAATCTCCGCAATCCGTTCGCGGGGGGCGGGCGGGGCCCGTCGGACCCCGCGATGCGACATCAGGCGAAGTCCAGCGACTTCTCGAAACTGCGCAGTTCGTGGCGCGCCATGGCGAGATTCGACCTGGCGCGATCCAGCACGAGATAGAGGAACAGCTTCTGGTTGGACTCCAGCGGACGGATCAGGTGGTACTGCTTGCCCAGGCTGATCAGGATGTCCTCGACCGTGTCGTTGAGCTTGAGGCTGGCGGCGACGCGGCGCTTGGCGCGCACGACTTCCGTATTGCCGGCGGCAGCGACTTCCAGATTGATCGCAGTGCCGTCGCCGGCGAGCATCATGCCGCTGTCGCCGTCGACCAGGGCCGCAGCCAAATAGCCGTCGATGTTGCGCAGGGATTCCAGGCTGATCTTTGCCACAGTGTCTTCCTTTCGTTGGGGATGGGCGAGGAGGTGGTGCAGGGAGCGGGAGGTCACGCAGACCGCGGCGCAGGTTCAGGCATCGAGGCGCGCGGCGACCGCGTCGGCGGCGTCCAGCGTGCGACGCAGCACCAGGGCGAGGTTCTCGTAGCGGTCGGCGCCGATGGACAGCGCCATGCCGCGCGTACGCGCAGCCACCTTCACGACGACGATCGTGCCGTTCTCGGTGGAGATCGTCGTATGCGTGCAGCGCCCGCTCTGGCTCTCCTTGGCGAACGACTCGCTGAGGCCGAGGAACGACGCAGTGATTGCGGCAAGACGCGGCGCCAGCCTGGCCTCGTCGCTGCCGGCGAACGCGAACGGCCGGCCATCGGTCAGCGAAAGGCAGGCAAAGCGTATGGCCGGCGACTTCTGCAGCAGCAGCTGCAATTCGGCGCTACAGGACTGCGCGAGCGAAGGCGGCACGGTCCGCTCGACAGCAACCCGCTCCGGCCCGACGCCGGACGATGCGAACAGCATGATGAACTCCCTGAAAGTTCAGTGGGATGAACCCGGCCGGCTCGCCCGAAGAATCGGGCCGACGCTGCCGACGTGCGGATTCGCTGCAAGCATTGCATTCCCGGGCACGACTCGCGCAGGAACGGTGAGTTAACAAAAGATACGTACGATAAAAGTAAATTTGTGTATCACGAACGCGATGCAGGCGGCCTGAGGATCCGCGATCGAAAATCGACGAGACGTGAAATCCGGGCTGGCGTTTGTCAAATCGCGTGACGAAAGTAGCGCGATCCGGCGCCGGCGGCACCGACCGCCGCCGCGGGCGTGAAATTTTTTCGCGGCGACGCCGCATCGGCCACGCGACGTGCGATTGAAATTATTTCAAGGATTTCACGACAGCCGGAACGCTGCCGCGACGTTGCGGCGGCGCACCTGCGCAGATTGCGCGAAAACGCGCACCGGCACGGCCGGCAAGGACAGCTCAGTTGGCCGCGGCTTCGCTCGCCTCGTCGACCACCTCGGGCAGCGGCGAGGCCGCCGCGGCCCCGGCGCTTTCGGGTGCGGCCAGCGCGGTGGCGAACTGGCCGAGATCGAATTCGTCGCGCACGCGCAGGCGCGCGAGTTCGACGAAGCGCGGCTCGGGCCGGTCGTCGCCGGCCGGCAGCAGCGCGGCCCGATCGCGGCGCAGTGCTGCGACCAGCGCGAGATAGGCGTCAGGTTCCACGCCGGCGGCTTCCAGCAGCACGGCCGGCAGCATCCACGAGCGCGTCTCCTCCCAGCGCGGCGCGCTGCCGCGGTTGTCGAGGATCAGGTACGGCACGGGCTGCTCGCGCGGCCCCTGGCCGTCGACGAAGCCGAGCTGGGCGAAGGTCGAATGCAGCCCGGGCAGATGGTCGCCGTAGAACAGCAGCACAGTCGGTCGCTGGCGCTGCTGCAGATGCTGTGCGAGCCGGCCGAGCTCCTGGTCGGCATTGGCCAGGTGGTAGAGGAAATGACGCAGGGTACGCGCGCCGTATTCGTCCAGCGCCTCCGGCAACGGGATCGCGGCGAGCAGATCCTCGTCGAGACCGGGGCTGACTTCATAAGGCCCGTGCGCTTCCATGCTGATCGCGAACAGGAACTGCGGCGGACCGTCGTCGGCCAGTTCGGCCAGCACCTTGTCGGTCAGCGCCGAGTCGGCGACGAACAGCCCGGACTTCGGCGCGTGGCCGAAGTCGGCAAGGGCCAGAAAGCGCTGTGCGCCGAGGCGGCTCAGCGCATCGCGGCGGTTCCAGAACGCCGCGTCGTTCGGATGGATCACGCTGGTGCGATAGCCCTGTTCGGCCAGGGTGCGCATGAGCCCCGGCATCGGCGCGTCGACGAGCTCGAAATACGGATACTCCACACCCGGGAAGGCGGCCAGCGGCACGCCGCTGAGCATCTCGAACTCGGTGCGTATGGTGCCGCCGGCGAAGGTCGGCACGCGCAGGTCGCCGGCCGCCGAGGCGGCGGCGAGGCGGCGGAAGTTCGGCAGACTCTGTTCGGCCGTGACGCCGTTCAGACGCGCCGGATCGAAGAACGATTCGCTCTGCACGACGACGATGTCGGGCAGTTCGCCGCCGGTCGCCGTCGCGCTGCGCGCGAAGGCCTGGGCATGTTCGGCGATGAATTCGAGCACGCGGCCGTGATCCGGCGGCTGGCGGTCCGGCCGCACGAGCTCCCAATGGAACACCAGCAGGTTCGTCGCAATGCCGAGGCGCCTGACGCTGTCGGCCGGCGACCAGGGCTCGAAGCCCGCGTTCCAGCCGTCATACGCCGAACGCCACGGCGCCGCGCCGCGCCACAGGGTGACCCCGGCGCAGGCGACCACGACGGCCAGCAGACCGCGCACGGCTGCACCCGGGCGCAGACGGCGCGGCTCCAGCCAGAACGCGAGCAGCGCCGCGACGAGCAGGCCCGCGATAAGCGCCAGCTGTTCGGCAGCGACGTAATGACGGAACAGGGCGCCGCCGCCGCCCCAGCTCAGGAAACCGAAGTCGGCCGGCAGCAGCGGCAGGCCCAGTTGTTCGAGCTTGATCGTGCTCGCGGTAACCAGCGCCGCATAGGCCGCGCCGGCGGCAAGCAGCGAGCCCAGCACGCGGCCGCTGACTGCGAGCAGGCCCAGACTCAGCACGACCATCGGCACGGCATTCGTCAGCAGCGCGTGGACCAAGCCCGCCGGAATGGGGTCGGCCCCGGCGCCGAACAGCGGGTCCAGCCAGGCCACGGCCGGCACGGCCAGCAACAGCGCGACCACGATCCAGCCCGCCGCAGCGAACGGGACCGTGGCTGCCGCGCGCCAGCGCCGGCGCGCCGGTTCAGCGAATGCACGCATGAAGGGTTCCGCAGACGAAAGCGCGGACTGTAACAAGATCGCCATTAAGGCTGGCCTGAACGGACCGGCGCCGCTTGCCGCCGCGGCCGCCCCCGGTTTCGCGGCGCGGCCGGCCAGCGGCCCTGCCGACAGCGATTCCTTGCTGCGACGACGCGGTCTGCCCCGCCGAATCCCGGCGCCGGCCAGCGCTCCGGCGCAGGCGCTTGCCAGCCGCGCTCGCCAGCGCCGACACTGCGCCGCCCGCCCTGCGCCCCGGCCACGCATGACCGCCACCGACGCCTACCCTCGCGACCTCCTCGGCTACGGCCGCCGCCCGCCCCACGCCGACTGGCCCGGCGGCGCCCGCGTCGCGGTGCAGTTCGTGCTCAATTACGAGGAAGGCGGCGAGAACTGCGTGCTGCACGGCGACGCCGGCAGCGAGCAGTTCCTGTCGGAGATCATAGGCGCGGCGGCGTATCCGGCGCGGCACCTGAGCATGGAGTCGATCTACGAATACGGCTCGCGCGTCGGCGTCTGGCGCATCCTGCGCGAATTCGAGCGGCGCGGCCTGCCGCTGACCGTATTCGGCGTCGCGATGGCGCTGCAGCGCAATCCCGAGTTCGTGCAGGCCTGCGGCGAACTGGGTCACGAGATCGCCAGCCACGGGCTGCGCTGGATCCACTACCAGAACGTCGACGAGGCCGTCGAACGCGCCCACCTGGCCGAAGCGGTCGCCATTCAGCGCGCCCTGACCGGTGCAGCGCCGCTGGGCTGGTATACCGGCCGCGACAGCCCCAACACGCGCCGCCTCGTCGTCGAGCACGGCGGCTTCGTCTACGACTCGGACTACTACGGCGACGAACTGCCGTTCTGGACCGAGGTCGCCGTGAGCGACGGCACGCGCCGGCCGCATCTGGTCGTGCCGTATACCCTGGACGCCAACGACATGCGCTTCGCGACGCCGCAGGGCTTCAACACGGCGACACAGTTCTTCGACTACCTGCGCGACAGCTTCGACCTGCTGTACGCCGAAGGCGCCGAAACGCCGCGCATGCTGTCGATCGGCATGCATTGCCGCCTGCTCGGCCGGCCCGGACGCTTCGTCGCCCTGCAGCGCTTCCTCGATCACCTGGCGCGCCACGACCGCGTCTGGATCTGCCGGCGCATCGACATCGCACGCCACTGGCAGCAACGTCATCCCTATCAGGCCAGCGCATGACCATTACCGAGCTCAACGCCCTGGATCGCGCCGATTTCGTCACGCGACTCGGCGCGATCTTCGAACATTCGCCCTGGGTCGCCGACGAGGTCTGGCCGCTGCGCCCGTTCGCCGGCATCGACGACCTGCATGCGGCCATGTGCAAGGCCGTCGTCGACGCCGACGATGCGCAGCGTCTGGCACTGCTGCGCGCGCATCCGCAACTGGCCGGCAAGGCCGCGCTGCGCGGCGAACTCACGGCCGACTCCACGCGCGAGCAGCACGGCGCCGGACTCGATCAGTGCAGTCCCGAGGAATACGCGCAGCTGCACGCGCTGAACGCGCAGTACGAGCAGCGCTTCGGCTTTCCGTTCATCCTCGCCGTGCGCGGGCATACGCGCACGAGCATCCTTGCGAACATGGCCGCACGCGTGGACAACACGCGCGAAGACGAATTCGGCGAAGCCCTGCATCAGGTCGAACGCATCGCACGCTTCCGCCTGGAGGCCCTGCTGCCGGGCTGAAGCGCCGCGACGGCGCACGCACGGCAACACACGGCGGCGCGCCGCCTGACAGCAATGGCATCCGGGCTGCGTCCTCGGCAGACGCAGCGTTTCTTGCTGCGTTTCGCAAGGAAGACCGATGAAAGCCGTCCCCCTGTTCGCCGCCGCGCTGTTCGCGGCCTTCTCCGCCCATACCCATGCCGCCGACGGCGATTCGGATCCGACCTACGCCGGCGGCACCGTCGCCACCCAGTCGGTGCCTTCCCCGTTCTACCAGTCCTACGAGCCTGACACCGCGCTCGCCGCCGACGGCAGCGTCGCGGTCATCGGCGCCGCCGGCACCAGCGCCTACAGCGTCGCGACGCGTCTGGCCGTGGCCAAGTTCCGCAGCGACGGCGCGCCCGACTACGAATTCGGCAATTTCGGCATCGCCACGGTCGATTTCAGCGACGGCGCGGCGGACTATCCGGCCTACGGGCGCAGCATCGCCGCACTGCCCGACGGCCGCTGGCTGCTGACCGGCCGCGTCGGTCCCTCGCCGTTCGAGATCGGTCTGGCCCGCCTGCTCGCCAACGGTCAGCTCGACCTGAGCTACGGCACGCAGGGCCGCGCCCGGATCGCCTTCAGCGGCAGCGAACAGAATGTCCCCGGCGAGCTGCAGGTCGACGGCGAGCAGCGCGCCTGGGTGCTGGTATCCCGCAACGGCAACTCGTATCTCGTGCGCCTGACGGCCGCCGGCGTTCTCGACGCGAGCTTCGGCGACGGCGGAAAACTGCTGCTGCCCAGCACCTTCTTGGTGACCTGCTTCACGCTCGACCTGCAGGGCCGCATCCTGCTCGGCGGCGTCAACTTCGGCCAGAACCGCTACGACATGGCCGTAGGCCGCCTGCTGCCTGACGGCCGCATCGACACGAGCTTCGGCGCTGCGGGCCTGACCTTGATCTCGCCCGACATCCGCGCCAGCGCCCAGCAGTTGCGTGCGCTGCCCGACGGCCGCATCGTCGTGGCCGGCAACAGCTACAGCAGCGCCTGGCGCGGCACGAACTACGGCCGCATCACCGTCGCGCGCCTGCTCGACGACGGCCGCATCGACGCCACGTTCGGCGCAGCAGGCGTGCGCATCGTCGATTTCGGCGGCGACGACCGCTCCAGTTCCTTTCCGGATACGCGTGTGGCGATCGGCGCCGACGGCAAGCTCACGATAGGCCGCTCCATCGTCGAACCGGTATCGGCGATACGCCTGGCACGCCTGCTGCCCAACGGCCAGCCCGACGCCAGCTTTGCGCCGCAAGGCAGACGCACGCTGTTCCAGAACACCTACTCAACGCTCAATCTGTCGAAGGTGCTGCTGACGCCGACGCGGCTGCTGCTGTCGGGCACCTACAACGGCAGTCAGGTACGCACGTTCTTCAACACAGGCTTCCGCGACGGCGACGGCATCTTCCGCGACGGCCTGCAATGAGCCCGCGCCGGCCGCCGGCGCGATCCGGACGACGCGTCCCTTCCTGTTCCGCCCACGAATGCGCCGCCGACGACATGCGGCGCACGCCCGAGGAAATCCGATGAAAACCGCAAGCCTGCTCGCCATTGTCCTGATCGCCTCGGCCGCCGCCATCCGCGCCGCCGACGGCGATCCCGACCTGAGCTTCGCCGGCGGGACCCTGACGAGCCAGTCCGTGCCGACCACGCAGTTCGAGAACTACGATCCGGCTGCGGTACTGGCCGCCGACGGCAGCGTCCTCGTCGCGAGCGTCGCCGGCCTGTCTGCGGCCAGCACGGCCACGCGCTTTGCGGTCACGAAATTCCGCAGCGACGGCAGCATCGACAGCGGCTTCGGCGAGTTCGGTCTGGCCCAGGTCGATTTCAGCAACGGCGCGGCCGACTACCCGGCCTATGCACACGGCATCGCCGCGGCGAGCGAAGGCCGCTGGCTCGTCGCCGGCCGCGTCGGCCCGTCCTACAACATCGGTCTCGCACGCCTGGGCGCCGACGGCAGCCTCGACGCCGGCTACGGCAACCAGGGCCGCGTCCGGCTCGATCTCGGCGGCCAGGAACTGCTGCTGGAAATGCAGATCGACGCGCAGCAGCGCGCCTGGCTGCTGGTCGAACGCGGCGGCGCGCGCACCTTGCTGCGCCTGACCGCCGACGGTGCGCTCGATGCGGGCTTCGCCAGCGGCGGCAAGCTGAGTCTGCCCAACGACACCAGCGCCGTCAGCTTCGCGTTCGACGCCCAGGGCCGCATTCTGCTCGGCGGCGTCAATTTCACTTCGACCACACGCTTCGCGATGGCCGTGCGCCGCCTGCTGCCGGACGGCAGCAGCGACCGGAGCTTCGGCGAACAGGGCCTCGCGCTGATCGCGCCGGACGTGCGCGCGACGGCGGACAAGCTGCGCGTGCAGGCCGACGGGCGCATCCTGCTGGTCGGCACCAGCTATGCCGGCAACTGGGTCGGCTCGGGCTACGGCCGTCTGACCGTGGCGCGCCTGCTCGACAACGGCCAGCTCGACACCGGCTACGCGAACGACGGCATCGGTTTCGTCGATTTCGCCGGCAACGAACGCTCGCGTTCGTATCCGGGGCTGCGCGTGGCACTCGGCGCCGACGGCAAGCTCACGATCGCGCGCGCCGTCTACGACCCGGCAGTCGCGATCCGCCTGGCGCGGCTGCTGCCCAGCGGCCAGCCCGATGCGAGCTTCGCCGTGCAAGGCCGGCGCAGCCTGCTGCAGAACGTCTACGGTTCGCTGGCGCTGGGCCAGGTGCTGGTCACGCCGACGCGACTGCTGATCGCCGGCACCTATGTCGCCGCGTCGACGCGGGCATTCTTCGCCGGCGCCTGGCACGACGGCGACGGCATCTTCCGCAGCGGCCTGCAGTGAGATCCGCGGCCTGCGCGTTCCACGTGCAGGCCGCCGGCACGACAGCACCACGCCGCGGCCCTGCGGCGGTGCCCCTCGACCTTTGCCCGCGCGCGCGGCAGGATCGGGGTTCCTTTCTGCCGAGACTGCACCGAATGGCCCCTGTCGCCGTCGATCCGAATGCGCCCGACTTCGTGCGCCGCTACGTCAACCTGGCCGACGCGCGCCTCGGCGCGGTCGCGCTCGCGGCGAGCGACGACTTCTTCGCCGACAAGTCGCGCATGCTCAATCCGGAGCCGGCGGTGTTCGTGCCGGGCAAGTACGACGAGAACGGCAAATGGATGGACGGCTGGGAATCGCGCCGCAAGCGCGGCCCCGGCCACGACTGGTGCATCGTGCGGCTGGCACGGGCCGGCCGCGTGCACGGCATCGACCTGGACACCAGCCATTTCACCGGCAACTACCCGCCGGCGGCGTCGATCGAGGCCTGCTACCTGATCGGCAGCGATCCCGACGCGCACACCGAATGGGCTCCGCTGCTGCCGGCCGTGAACCTGTCCGGCAACAGCCACCACTATTTCGCGGTCTCCGACGAAACGCCGTGCACGCATCTGCGCGTGAACCTGTTCCCCGACGGCGGCCTCGCCCGCCTGCGCGTATACGCGTCGCCGCAGTTCGGCGGCGACGCCGAGGCCGACGGTCTCGTCGACCTGGCCAGCGCACTCAACGGCGCCCAGGTCGTCGCGGCGAACAACGAGCACTTCGGTCCGGCCAGCCGGCTGCTGCTGCCGGGCCGCGGCCGGAACATGGGCGACGGCTGGGAAACCCGGCGCCGGCGCGAGCCCGGCAACGACTGGTGCATCATCGCCCTGGCCCTGCCCGGCGTGATCGAGGCGATTGAAATCGACACGGCCCATTTCAAGGGCAACTATCCCGACCGCTGCTCGCTGTCCGGCGCCCACGTCGCCGCGGGCACGCCGCAGTCGCTGATCACCCAGGCCATGTTCTGGCCGCTGCTGCTGCCGGAGCAGAAGCTGCAGATGGACCATCAGCATTTCTTCCGCGCGGAGATCCGTGCGCACGCCCCGGTCACGCACGTGCGCTTCGACATCCATCCGGACGGCGGCGTGTCACGACTGCGCCTGCGCGGCAAGCCCGCATGAAGACGCGTCGCACGCCGCTGCGCCCCTGCGGACCGGCCGTTGCGCCTGTCGCTGCGGAGCCGGCCGCATGAGCGCGCCGCGCGTGCTGAAAGCAGTGCCGCTGACGCGCGCGGCGTTTGCGCCGTTCGGCGATGTCATCGAAGCCGCCGGCGCGGCGTCGGCCTATGCGATCAACGCCGGCACGACCACGCGCTTCCACGATCTGGCCGCCATTGATGCGGCGCGCGAAGGCGGCCGTCCCGTGGTCAGCATCTTCCGCGCCCAGCCGCGCGAGCTGCCGCTGCGTCTGCACATGCTCGAACGCCATCCGCTGGGCAGTCAGGCCTTCGTGCCGCTGGGATCGCAGCCGTATCTCCTCGTCGTCGCCGAGGACCCGGCATTGCCGCCGCAGGCGTTCATCGCCCGCGCCGACCAGGGCATCAACTACCGCGCCGGCACCTGGCACCACCCGCTGCTGGCGCTGCACGCAGTCAGCGACTTTCTCGTGATCGACCGCGCCGGACCCGACAACAATTGCGACGAAGTGGAATTGGCGAGCGAGTATCTGCTGACGATGTAGAAGCCGCGTGCAGCCGCCCACGGCAGGTTGAAACACGGGCCCTTGTCCGTTGTCCGATCTACCGGCGCAGGCAAGGCCCGTGCCGGCCGTCCGCGAACCCATCGCCCCGCGATCGGCGCGCCGGCGATCCATTGCCGGATCGCCCGGCCGCCGTTTTCCCGACTGCCGGCTAGCGCGCCAGACCGAAGCGCGCGGCGAGCCGGTTCAGCAGCTGCCGCACGACCGGCGGCGCAGCCGGCGCGCGCGGGACCGGCGCCGCGATTTCGGTCAGCAGGTTCGCGGCGCGGAACGCCCACAGGCAGGCATCGGCCACATCGCGCGCGATACCGGTGCCGTCGGCCAGGCCCTGCGGCGTCGCCGCCGCCCGGCGCAGGCGCTGTGCCAGCCGCAGGCCGGCGACCACGTCGGCCGCGGCACCGAGATCGGGCCAGTCGCGCAGAGCCCATTCACCATCCGGAAACGGCGGCAACGCTGCGCGTGCGCGCAGCGCGCCGGTCAGCAGGAACGCATCGAGGCTCATGGCCGAATCGGTCGGCATCGCATCGTCTACACCCGGCGCCAGGGCCTCGAACTGCCAGCCGCCCTCGCCGAGATGGTCGCGTGCGGCCAGCAGATCGCTGAGCGTGCGCCCGCGCGTGCGGCCGATCGACGGCCGCAGGATGATGCTGCGGCCGGCGATCGTCGCGCGTACGTCGGCGCCGCGCAGCGGCGTTGCGGCCAGACGCAGCAGCCCGGCCTGATCGGCAGCCGTGTTGCGCACGCCGAGCGCCGGGCGCGTCGCCGCCTCGCCCGCAGCCGTGCCGACCAGCCGCCAGAGGGCCGCCGCGAGACTGGCTGCCGAGCCTTCGGCGGCGACGATGCCACCGGCCGGCTCCGTGTCCGGCCGCAGCGGCCCGAGCGCGACGGCCGGCACGCCGCGCCGGCGCGCGATGTCGAGCACGTGCCGGCCATAGCCGTCGTCGGCGTTGAGCACGACCAGGTCGCAGCGCGTGCCGTCCCAGGCACCAACGCGCGCCTGGCCGCCGTGGGCAGCCAGCAGCTGCGCGGCGATGCGCACGCGCTGCTCTTCCTGCTCGGTCAGCGCCGCGGTCCTGAGGTCCAGCCGCATCAGGCCGACTCCGGGAACAGCGCGGGGGAAAGCCTGGAGATCATGCGCATGCCGGCCGGGCGCCTTTCATATCATGAAAAATCGACGGATTTTTCAAACGTGCGCAGCTCGTGGCGCGCCAGGGCCAGATTCGACTTGACCCGGTCCAGCACCAGGTAGAGGAACAGCTTCTGGTTGGATTCCAGCGGCCGCAGCAGGTGGTACTGCTTGGTCAGGCTGATCAGCACGTCCTCGATCGTGTCGTTGAGCTTCAGCGCTGCGGCCACCTTGCGCTTGGCCTTGATGACTTCGGTATTGCCGGCCGCGGCCAGCTCCAGACTGATGCCGCTGCCGTCCCCCGACAGCAGCATGCCGCTCTCGCTGTCGACCAGGGCAGAAGCGACATAGCCGTCGATGGAACGCAGCGGTTCGAGACTGATCTTTGCCATGCGGAATTCCTCACGAGTGGATGGGTGGAAGAACGGTTGCCGGCGGTCGGCCGGCATCACGGAATCAGCGCCGGTCCAGTTGCCCGGCCAGCGCGGCTACGGTGTCGAGGGTGCGGCGCAGCAGCAGGGCGAGCACGCCGCCGTCGTCGGCGCAGGCCGACAGCGCATAGGCCGGCAGCCGCGTCGGCACGCGTGCGATCACGACGAGCCCGTCGCTGGACGTCAGGGTGACGTAGCTGCTGCGACCGCTCGTGGTTTCCCAGGCCAGCGTTTCGCTGAGGGCGAGGAAGGAGCTGGTCATCGCCGCGACGCGGGACGCGCTGGTCGCGGTCAGCGCGCCGGCGATTGCGGCAGAACGTCCGTCGAGGGTCGACAGGCTGACGAAACGGCAACTCGGCACGGTGACCAGCAGGCGTTCGAGCAGGCCGTCGGCACAGGCGCGCACACGCGCCCGCTCGACGTCCGGCAATGCATCCGCCCGCGCCGGTCCACAGACCTGCCCTGCTCCGTTGAGCATGTGCCCCCCTGCCACGATGGTCCCTGCTTCCGATCCTCGGCACGCTGCGCGACCGCCGGCCATGGCCGCCCGCGCAACGGCGAAGCATCGGGCGACGCGCCGCAGGGCGCGCCGGACGGTCGCGAGGTTAGTGCGAGAGGCAGGGCCTCCGCATAGGTAAATTCCCTAGGTCTTGCGGCCTATGCCGATGCGGTTGCGCAGAACGCATTTACGGCAACCTGACTGCGCCGGCCGGCACCGACGCATAACCGGTAATCGCACGAATATCCACGACAGCGCTGCGCGGCCCCGGGCGCGCGGCGGATATCGGCCGGCCACCGCCGTTCCCCTGAAAGCAGCGGATGCCGCCGGCATCTGCCGCGGCCGTCGGGGCGGTCGGCCGGCTGCGTCCGCCGCCGCGGGCAAGGTGCGCGCTGCCGCGCCTAGGACGGTTCGCGCTGGCGCAGATTGTTGCGCGCCGGCGGCGCCGCGGCGTCGACGACTTCGCCACGGCACCAGCTCGCCGCGACCGCGTTGAGCTCGCGCACCGAATCCATGCCGAGCTTGTACTTGATGGTTTCGCGATGCGCTTCGACGGTCTTGGCGCTCAGACCCAGCTCACCGGCGATGTCGGCCGTGCGCAGGCCGCTGCCGATGCGCACGAACACTTCGCGCTCGCGGCCGGTCAGGTCCAGCGGCGGCGGCGCCAGGGTGCGGCGCGCGACGCAGGCGCTGCATTGCGCGCTGTCCGGCGAAGCCTGCTGCTTGGCACAGGCCGCGACCTCGTCGACCAGGGACAGGTAATGCCGGCGCCGTGCCGTCCAACTGATGAAGCCGCAGGCCACATTGCGGTCGGCACCGGGCGCCACGCCCAGGTGCGCATTGCGGCCGAGCAGCAGCAGGCGCGCGCTCCAGACCGACGTGCGCGCCAGACGCTCCAGCGCACCGGCCATCGCCGAATCCAGCAGCACCACGTCGGGATCGAAGCGCACGATCGCGCGCAGGCCGTCGGCCGCCGTATGCGCGACTGCCGCCACATGCAGATGGCGCCGCGTGCTCAGTGCGACGACGAACCCCATCGCGACGAGCTCGCTGTCGACCAGCACGACGACACCTGTTGTTCGCTGCCGCATGCGTTCCCCACGCCCTTACGTGTTCACACCCCGACCGCGGGCCGCAGCCCGATGCCGTCGGCACCGACCGTCCTGCCTCGTACGGTAGCCAAGGCATAACCCGACTTACTTGGCAAATTTCAACGCTTGCATAGTGTTAAACGTCAATTCTTGGCGACCATGGTCGACTCTGTGCTAACGATCGCGGCAGCCGCCGTGCGCGACCGATGCGCTGCTCTGCCTCCGCAGAATACGCATCGCCGCGCCGCAAGCCGCAGTCAGTGCCGCGCGACCCATGGTCGCAGGCCTCGCCGACCCGGCGCCGGCGGCGACCTACATCCAGGGGGAACAACGAATGTCGGGCGATACCAGTGGCGGCACGCAGGTCCTGCAGGCCTGCGACGCCGAACTCAATGCATTGCTGGGCCGCCTGCCGGCCCTGCGCTTCGCCAGCCTGTCGACCGTCGACGGCCGCGCCGTGCTGGCGGCGGGCCGGCTGACCGATACGGCCGTGGAACGCGTGGCCGCTGTCAGCAGCTCGCTGCTCGCGCTCGGCGAAGCCTTTGCGCGCGAAACCGCCGGCTCGGCCTATCGCCATACCACGATCACGGCCGACGACGGCCTGATCGTCGTCGCACGCGTGCCGAGCAGCCGCCTGCGCCTGGCGCTCGCCGTGGGTTGCGACCACGGCGGCAATCTCGCCCTGCTGCTGGGTTGCGCGCTGGATTCCGCGGCGGCGCTGACGCGTATCGTCGATCGCGCCGCGTGATGCGAACGCGGGCGGCCGGCGCAGCCCGACCTGCTTGTCCGTCGTCATGATGCTGCGCCGCCCTTCCCTCTCTCGTTGCCGTGGAAACCTTTGTCGTGAACAGCCTGCCCCTTCCGACGACGACCAAACTCGTGTTCGCCGGCCCGCTCGGCGCCGGCAAGACCAGTGCCATCGCCGCCATCGCCGACACGCCGCCGGTGTCCACTGAAATGCCGCTGGCCAGCGGTGCGATCGGCGCCAAGGTCAGCACCACGGTCGCCTTCGACTTCGCGAGCGTACGCCTGGACGGCGATACCACGCTGATGCTCTACGGACTGCCGGGCCAGGAGCATTTCGCGTTCATGCGTCCGGTCGTGCTCGATGGCGCGCTCGGTGTCGTGCTGGTGCTCAACGGCGCCGACGGCGACACGTCCGCGCAGTGCCGCTACTGGATCCGGGCGCTGGCCGAGATCGACGCAACCTTGCCGCTGGTGATCGGCGTCACCCAGACCGACCGCAATCCGGACTTCGATCTGACCGCCCTGCGATGCCTGCTGCGCGACGAAGGACTGGCCGCGCCGCTGTTCACCTTCGATGCGCGGGACCGCGAGCAGACCGCGCAGCTGGTGCGCGCGCTGCTGCTGATGCTGGACTGAGCGCCCGATCCCGCCGCGGCATGCCCGGGCCGCAGGCGCGGGCGCGGCTCATGCGTCCAGGGATACGAGTTCCGCGCGCAGCGCCCACAGGCGCAGCCGCGCGGCGCGGCGCAAGATCCGCCGCAGCGCCGGCGCGAACGGCGAATCGCTGCGACAGCGCGCGAGCAGCAGCACGTCGTCCTGCGATTCGCCGAGCCGGGTCGCGAGCGCGTCGCGCACCGGCGAGTCCTCCGGCACGAGCGCCGGCGCGATGCCTTCGAGCAGGGTGTTCTGCTGACGCCAGCCGCGCAGGCGCCGGCGCAGGCGATGCCAGGCCGCGTCGTTGCCGGGATGTCGCCGCGCGCGCGCAGCCGCCTTGCGCAACCGGTGCTCGCTGCGGGCAAGTCCGCGGCGCAGGTCGCGGCGGCGCACGGCTGGCCAGTCCAGCGCCGCCAGTTTCTCCGCCGCGCGCTGCAGCCGGCAGCGACGCGCGGCAAGTCCGGGATCGCGCGCGAGCGCGGCGCTCAGGCGCTCCTCGCGCCGCACCGATGCCGAGGCTGCGGCCAGTGCCGCCTCGTCCGCAGTGATCGCACCGCTGCGCTCCAGCCGCTGCAGCGCCTCGATCAGGGCCGACGCATCGCGCAACGGCGACAGGCCGCGGCAGAGCCGGCCCAGTTCGGCGTCGAGCGCGGCCGCGTGGGCGCCCAGCCGCGGCGCGGCCAGCGCGAGCAATGCACGCACGCGGCGCAGGCACTTGCGCGCCTCATGCACCCCCTCGTGACGCGCCTGGCCGCGGCGAGCCAGCAGGCGCGCCGCGGACTGCAGCTGATCCAGGCCGAACGCGCGCAGCCCGTCGCCCGGCCGGTGCGCGTGCTCCGAACCGGCCGGTTCCAGCGACATCGCGGCGAGCACGGCGCTTCCGGTCATCGGCACCTACCTTTGCCGCGCACTCTACGCGGCAAGACCGGCAACGGCCATTGACGCCGGTCAATATCGCGCTTTCCGCCGGGAGCGACCGTTCTTCACACAGCTGCCCAGCGGCCGGAACACAATACGCCGGCCGTGACCGGGTCGCGCCGCGACGCCGGCTCGCCTCAGGGAGACCCGCATGACCGCCGACGAACTTCGCCGCCATGTCGCCCGCATCCTGCAGATCGCCGACGTGCAGCTCGACGGCCCACGCCCGTGGGATCTGCAGGTTCGCGACGAACGCTTCTACGCCCGCGTGCTGACCACCGGCTCGCTCGGCCTGGGCGAGTCCTACATGGACGGCGACTGGGACGCGCCGGCGCTGGACCAGCTGCTGTTCCACCTGCTCAAGGCGCGGCTGGACCGCCATGTGCACACCTGGCGCGATGCCTGGGCCCTGGTCCGCGCGCGCCTGTTCAATCGCCAGGACCGGCGCCGCGCGTTCGAAGTCGGCCGTCGCCACTACGACCTCGGCAACGATCTGTACCGCGCGATGCTCGGCCGCTACCTCGTCTACAGCTGCGGTTACTGGCGCGAGGCCGACGAACTCGACGCGGCACAGGCCGCCAAGCTCGACCTGGTCTGCCGCAAGCTGCGACTGCGCCCGGGCCAGGGCGTGCTCGACATCGGCTGCGGCTGGGGCGAGGCGCTGAAATTCGCCGCCGAACGCTACGGCGTGCATGGCGTCGGAGTGACGGTCTCGGCCGAACAGGCCGAACTCGCGCGCGAACTCTGCCGCGGCCTGCCGATCGAGATCCGCCTGCAGGACTACCGCGACCTCGACGAACGCTTCGACGCCGCATTTTCGCTGGGCATGTTCGAACACGTCGGCGTGAAGAACTACCGCACCTACTTCGAAGTCGCGCGCCGCTGCCTGGCCGACGACGGCCTGTTCCTGCTGCACAGCATCGGCACGAACGTGTCGACCGTCGCGACCGACCCGTGGATAGACAAGTACATATTTCCCAATTCCATGCTGCCGTCGGCCGCGCAGATCACGGCCGCCTCCGAAGGCCTGTTCGTGCTCGAGGACTGGCACAACTTCGGCGCCGACTACGAACGCACGCTGGGTGCCTGGCGCGCCAACGTCGAACGCGCCTGGCCGCAGCTCGACGCGCGCTACGACGAGCGCTTCCGGCGCATGTGGCGCTACTACCTGGCCGCCTCGATCGCGACGTTCCGCGCACGCCAGGCCCAGCTCTGGCAGCTCGTACTGTCGCCCGAAGGCGTGCCGGGCGGGTATGTCGCGCCGCGCTGACCCGCCGGCCTGCCGGCCATCGTTGCGACGCGCCGGACAGACGCCGGCGCACTCCACGGCATAGCTCCGCAATCAACCGCCGATCGAGGCAGACGGATGGAGAAACTTCATCGCTTCCCGCGCATCGTGCCCGCCCTGCCCGACCCCGCCTGAAAGCTCAGGCTCGCACACGCTCCTCGCCGGATTCGGTGCCGAACAGTTCGATGCCGGCGGACTTCGGTGCGGAGCGCAGCAGCAGCCACTGGGTGTTTTCGCCGTCGGTGGGGCAATGTGCGCTGCCGACGAAGAGGCGATGGCTCGAAGCAAGGGCTTTCTCCCTGCGCAGGCTTTCGATCAGCGGAGCGCAGCGCACGGCGAGGTCGTCGACGCGGCCGTCGAGCAGCACGACGAGATGTTCGGGCTGGGTGCGGGCGAGCGGAGCGTTCGGCAGCGCGGCTTGCAGGCGATCGCGCAGCAGGCCGATGGCTGCGGGAGTCGGCGGCGTGCCGTCGTTGCCTTCGAGGCGGAAGGTGACCAGGGCGAAGCCCTCGGCAGAACGGCGACGGATGCGCTCGACGATGACCTGCGACAGTCGCGCGCGGTTGGCCAGGCCGGTGTCGCGGTCGACGAAGGCCATCTGCAGCACGCGCGATTCCATTTCGCGCGCGGCGCGGCGCATGACGGCGAGGTTGCGCGCATCGCTGACGGCGAAGCCGATGCCGAAGCCGAGGATCAACAGCGTCGCCATCGTGGTCGGCCACGGCAGCACGGAGGCCGGCAGCTGGTTGCCGCTGTAGCAGAACGAGCCGTCGGCGAATACGGCGGCAGCCATGCCCGTGTAGTGCATGCCGACGACGGCCAGACCCATGATCATCGCGGCGCCGATGCGCAGCGCGAAGTCCTTCCAGGTACGCACTTCCTTGAGGTAGGCGATGATGACGAGCGCAGCGCCCGAGGCGGCCACGGCAATGACGACCGACGCGACGAACAGTCCGGGCTCATACGTGATGCCGGGCATCATGCGCATGGCCCACATACCGCTGTAGTGCATCAGGCACACGCCGGCCCCCATGACCAGCGCGCCGGCTGCGAGCGTCCAGGCGGTGAGCCGGCCGTAGCCGACGATATACAGCGCGATCGCGGACACGGCGACCGCCGCGATCCACGACAGGAAGGTGATGCCGAGGTCGTAGCTGATCGGTACCGGCAGCGACAATGCCGTCATGCCGACGAAGTGCATGGACCAGATGCCCGTGCCCATGGCCAGCGCACCGCCGATCAGCCAGGAGCTGCGTCCGCCGCTGCGCACGCGCAGCCGCGTCGCGAACTCGAGCGCGACGAAACCGGCCAGCGATGCGATCAGGTACGAAAGAGCAACCAGCCCGAAATCGTAAGTGCCCTGCATGATGTCGACGCCCCTGTGCGAAAAGACGGCGCAGAGTAGAGATACGATCACGGCACTGCCAGCGACGAAAGGTAAACACTGCGCGCAAACGCGTCTTGAAATGCGAAGAATCTTTACAACGCGATGACGCCGCTGATTGCGGCGCTTCAAAACATGCCTGTGTTGGAAAACATTCGCACCTGTCTGCGCACAGATTGACTTTCGCACGCAGCCTCCCAGCAGGAAAAACTCCCGCATCGCGCGCTGTCTCGGCGTTTCAGACGCACCATACGGCAGCGGGCGGCGGCTGACCTGCGCCGGTCGCGCAGCGTCATGCGCGCTGTCCACGGCTGCCGCCGTCGGCGCTGCCGGCAGCTGCGCCGCAGCGCGGAAACAGGACGCGGCGCACTCACGCGCACACCCCAAGGTGCAATCACCGCCTGCGCTCGCCGTCGGTGAGCCGATCGAACGCGCACCGCCGCCACTGCCCTTTCGGCCAATGCCAGGCACCGGGACGGCCCTGCAGACTGCACCGCGCAAGCGGTCGCGTGTCGAACTCGAGTTCGACGAAACGGCCGTCTGCACCGGTGCCGTCGCAGCCGGAATTCGACGAGACTGCGCATTTGTGGATTGCCGCACAGTTCCGGATGTTCGCTATCGACGACAACGCAATGTCGGCGTCCGCCGCACGTGGCGTGCGGCGGCGGTGATCGTGGTTCGCTGGCGGCACATTCGTGCCGCGCCGGTCCACGACGCCGTATGCGGCCATGGGAGCCGCGACGCCACGGGGCCGGATATCGCAGCCTGCCGCCGCATCGTCGCAGCGATCGGCGCGCGAACGGCTTGCGTTGCCTGCGCCGAAAACCGTCGTCGCATCGGGGGATGCCGGCGACGGCGCCGATCGCGAATACCTGGCCTGCGCCGGCGATCGCGATCGACTTGCCTTGCCTTGCAATGCCGCTGCGACACGCCCCGGGGCGATCGTGGCGATGACCGGCTGCGGGGGCGGCCGGCGCTGGATCGAATCGAAACCACAGCAGCGCGCCGCAGGACTGAAACGCGGCGCGTCGGGATCCCTGCCGTCTCAAACTGGAGAAGTTATCCATGCGACATTCCTGTCTGACCCTGGCTGTCTCCGCTCTCCTGCTCGCCGCCGCGCCGGCCTGGGCGCAGCAACGCGCCGTCACGCCGGCCACCGATGACCCACAGGCCGCTTCGGCCGCCGCAGCACAGGCCGCGCTGGTTGAAGCACGACGCGACTATCCGACCCTGTTCGCCGCCGCCTATGCGCGGTATCCGCAATTGCCCGCCGGCTCGCTGGAAGCCATCGCCTACGTGCAGAGCCGCTGGGTCATGCTGGACGGCGCGGCGACGCCGCTGGCCGAGGCGCCGGCCGCGGTCGGCCTCATGGGCCTGTACAACGGCCAGGGCTTCCGCGATCAGGTCGGTGCGGCCGCGGAACTGCTCGGCGTCAAGCGCGAGCTGATCGAGAAAGACGCCTACTGGAACGTGCTCGGCGCCGCGGCGCTGCTGGCCGAACAGCGCACGCAGATCGCGCGCAGCGCCAGCCAGGCCGACCTGTTCGCCGCCTACGCGAGCGTGGCCGAGGACAGGAATCCGGCCATCGCCGCGTTCGCGCGCGAAGCCTTCGCCTACGACGTGCTGCTGACCCTGGACCGCGGCGTCGACGACGACGGCATTCGCATCGCCGCGCGTGCCGTCACCTGGGAACGCGAATTCACGCCCGAGGCCCTCGTGCGCCAGCGCGCGCCGTTCGTGCGCCTGGATCTGCAGCGCGGCGCGGTGGAGATCGACGGCTACCGCGTCGATCCGGTCAGCGAGTCGCTGATCGCGACGCGCGGCGCCGGCGATCCCGGACTGCTGAGCACCGACTACGCGCCGGCGCTGTGGGTCGCCTCGCCGTACTACCACGCACGCAGCCTGGCCGTGTCGGCCGTCGCCATCCACACCATGCAGGGCTCCTACGCCGGCAGCATCTCCTGGTTCCAGAACAATCCGAACTCGGTCAGCGCGCACTATCTGATCCGCAGCTCCGACGGCCAGGTCACGCAGATGGTGCGCGAGTCGCAGGCCGCGCATCACATCGGCAGCGAGAACAGCTACACCCTGGGCATCGAGCACGAGGGCTACGTCAACAACGCGAGCTGGTATACGACGGCGATGTACAACGCCTCGGCGGCGCTGACCCGGCATTTCTGCGCACGCTATGCGATCAACTGCGCGACGGCCTACAACGGTCCGGCGCACAGCGGCGTGGTCGTGCTGTCCAGCACGATCCGCATCAAGGGCCATCAGCACTTCCCGAACAACACCCACGTCGATCCGGGCATCAACTGGGACTGGCCGCGCTACTACGGCCTGCTGAATCCGGGCTCCGGCGGCACGACGAGCCTGCTGGACACGTTCGAGAGCAACGAAGGTCATTTCACGTCGACGCCGAGCTATTCGGGCAGCACCACCGGCATCGCCGCGAGCTCCACCGCCGAGCGCGACTGCAGCATCGCCAAGGTCGGCAGCTGTTCGGAACACCTGACCCTGATCGACGATTCGGCCAATACCAGCGACTGGGCCGTACGCTTCCTGTCCGGCGGCGGTACGCCGGGCAGCAACACCGCCGTCGCGCGCAACGGTCGCCTCGGTTTCTGGATCTATGTCGGCGGCAGCGGCTTCAACGTCGGTGTCGGCGTCGATGACGGCGCGGCGACCGAGCGCTCGGTGCTGCGCAGCGTGCCGGCGAATACCTGGACCTACGTGGAATGGAACCTCGCCGACGCCGCCCAGTGGAATGCCTGGGTCGGCGGCAACGGCACGATCGACGCGGCCACGGTCACGCTCGATGCGATCTGGCTGGAGCGCGCCCACACCACGTTCACAGTGAACGCCTATATCGACGAGGTGCAGTGGCGCTCGAACTGAGGCCGGCAAGACCGACGGTGCCGCGCAGCGATGCGCGGCGCCGTCGTTGCACCGGTCAGCCGCTCGGCTTGCCGTCGCGCAGCTGCTCGGCGAAACGCAGATTGGTTTCCACGCGGGTCTGCTCGCTCTCGGGCAGTTCGCCCTCGGACAGCAGTTCCTCGCAGAGCCGCGCGCTGAGCGCGCCGTCGCCGCAGTACCAGCTCGCGACGGCCAGTTCGTCCTTGGCGCGCCAGGCTTTCACGGCGCTGTCGACGAACAGCACGTCGCCGCTGACCGGCTGCTCCAGCGCGATCCGCGCGAACACGCTGGCCATGCGGTAGCGCTGCTGCAGGCGCAGATAGCGCGCGAATTCGCAGGGCGCTTCGGGGCGGGAGGCGCGGAAATCGCAGGCGTCCAGATAGGCCGCGCAGATGTCCTGGTACGACGCGCCCGTGCGCTCCAGCAGCAGGGCGATCTGCAGCTTCGCGAAATAGACCTCTTCATCCCAGCCGCCCAGGTCGACGCGGCGCCGGTAGGCGGCCAGGGATTCGGCGCTCCGCCCGGCGTCGCGCAGGCTCTGCGCGTAATAGAACGCATGCCGCGCATGGTTCGGCTCGCGCTCCAGCGCCTTGCGCAGGATTTCCGCGTCGCGGCCGTATTTGACGTGGTTGGGCTGCTGGCTGCGCGCGCCGTCGGCGAAGGTGCGGATCTGCCAGCCGCGCAGTTTGGTCGCCTGCGCCGCCTGCGCCGAGACCAGCACCTCGTGCAGCACGCCTTCCCAGCGCCAGTCCCGGTCCAGGCGCACGATGCAGACACGCCAGTAGCGCGTGACGCCGAACAGGTATTCGAACATCTGCCCGGGCAGCTGCGGATCGGGTCTGTCGGCGTCGTCGGCGACCTGCAGGATCTCGTCGGCGTCGATGACCAGGGCGAGTTCGCCGTGGCGGCGCGCGAGATCCAGCGCCTCGTTGCGGTTATGGGCGAAGTCGACCCAGGGCCGCTCGATCAGTTCACCGGGCTTGCCGCCCATCACCCGGCGCACGATGTCCTGCGTGCCGTCGGTCGAGCCGGTGTCGCAGATGGCCCAGCTGTCGATATGCGGCAGCACCGAGCGCAGGCAGCGCTCGATGACGGCCGATTCGTTCTTGATGATCATGGACAGGCAGACGCGCATCGGCGGATTCTGCCTGAGCCGGCCGGCCGGCGGAATCGCCGCGGCGGCGCCGCGCGCCGGTTGCGCCCATAAAGACGCCGCGGCGGCATCCCTGCCCCGCGGCGTCGTCTGCGTCACTCGGTTGTCGCGGCGGGCTTACCAGTAGAACTGGGCGCGCGCCTCGAGGATGTTCGGGCTGTCGTCGCGGTTGGTGCGCAGCGAGCTGACGTACCTGCTGCTGTCGACCTTGACGTAGTTGACCATGAACTTGAAGTTGGAGCGCCAGTACCAGTTCACGCCGAGCGTGACGTTGTGCTCCTTGCCGCCGAGCACCGGACCGTCATTGAGTTCGGTCGCGTCGTAGCGCAGGCCCAGCTGCCACATGCCGGCGGACGGGTCGTCCGGCAGGCTGGTCGTCGGCACGCCGGCCTTGTAGCCCCAGGTTTCGCCGGTCAGGTTCCACACGCCATAGAGGTACCAGCTGTCGCCGGTCCAGTCCGGAGCGGTCGTCGCCTTGGTGCGCGAGACGGTGGAGCGCATGTATTCGCCCTGCACCTTGAACGGACCGCCGATCCAGAGGCCTTCCACGCCGTAGGTGCGCTGGCGATCGGCATTCAGGATGTTGCCGGTGTCGATCAGGCGGCCCGTGGCCAGATCGGCGTCCGGACGAACGCGCAGGCGCGCGGTGTCGGCGTCGGTGTCGAAGTCGACCGCGGACAGGCCGAAATGCAGGATGTTGCCGGTTTCGGCCATCGGGGCGTAGTAGACGCGGCCGCCGAAGCCCTGGCCCTGGGCCAGGTTGCGCGTGAGCTCGCGGCCGAAATAGCTGACCTGGTAGCCGAAGTTCGGCGTGTCGTCGCCGTAGGCCACGCCGGTGCGGCGGGCCACGCCGAACAGGTTGGTCACCATGGCCTTGGAGATGAAATCGTTGTGACGCGTGCTGGTCAGCTCTTCGAGGCTGTTGGGCTGCTTGAACTGGCCGGCCATCACGTAGTTGGTGCCGAGCTTCCACTTGATGTTGGCGTCGAGCCACTTGTTGGCCTTGCCGTCGTAGCCCACGGTCCAGTCGAAACGGCCGCCCTTGCCCTTGAGGATGACTTCGGCGCGGCGCATCTCGAACTCGCTGTCCTTGCCGTCGTTGCCGGCCGGCGAAGCCGCGTTGAGGTCGAGGAAATCGTTGTGGAACCAGTTGCCGTCAGCCTGCATCAGGCCTTCGAGACTGACTTCGCTGCCGTTGATGACGTCGATCGCGATCTCCGCATGGGCGGTTCCGGCGAGCGCCGCGGCGACGGCCAGGGCGAGAAGACGCTGGGTACGCAGTTTCATGGTTAAAAGCCCGTGAGCGTGGGTGAAGGCGCGCAGGGTATGTCGGGCTCGTTACCGAAATATTGCAGGCATGGGTACGAAACGGTGACCGCGGCATGGATGTCATGCGCCGGCAATCTGCAGCGGTCAGGCTGGGGCCGGCGGATGTCCCGCCCGCGCCGGCCAGACTAGCGGCACGCTGCTACAACGCCGCGGCAGCGCCGCGGCGCGGGAGTCGGTCTCAGGAACTGCAGGACAGCATGGAGCAGCCCGCGCGCGTGCGCGCCCAGTCGGGCCGGCGCTGCGCGAATGCGTCGCGGCCGGGCTGATCCGCATAGGGCCGGCGCAGCACGTCGAGCAATTCATGCACGCCGCCGAGATCGCCCTGCTCGGCCCGGTCGATGGCCTGCTGGGCGAGGTAGTTGCGCAGCACGTAGCGCGGATTGGCCGCGTGCATGTGCGCGATGCGCTGCGCGTCGGGCAGCCCGTCGCGGGCCAGACGCTGCGCGTAGCCGCGCAGCCAGGCCTGGAACGCCGGCCGCGCCGCCGCGAACTTGTCCGCGTCGTAGAACGCCTCGCGCAAGGCGTCGACGTCGCCGGCGGCCGCGTCGACCGTGGCCAGGCCGCGGAAGAACAGGGTCATGTCGACTTCGGCCTCGCGCAGCAGTTCGTGCAGCGTCTGCATCGAGGCGATGTCCTCGTCCCCGCACTCGCGCAGACCGAGCTTGGCCGCGATGTTGGCGCGGTCGGCCGCGACGAAGCCGTCGACATAGCGCTGCAGTCCCGCATGCAGCGCGTCGTGGTCGGCGAACAGCGCTGCGATCGCGCCGGCCAGACGGCCGAGATTCCAGTACGCAATCTGCGCCTGCTGGCCGAAGCGGTAGCGGCGGTGCTCGCGGTCGGTGGTGTTCGGCGTCCAGTCGGGATCGAAATCGTCGATCCAGCCGTAGGGGCCGTAGTCGATCGTGAGGCCGAGTATCGACAGGTTGTCGGTGTTCATGACGCCATGCACGAAGCCTACGCGCATCCAGTGCGCGATCAGTACGGCCGTGCGCGCACAGATTTCGCCGAACCAGGCGGCATACAGCGCTTCGCTGCGCGGCGCCTGCGCCGCGGCGAGTTCGGGAAAGTCGCGCGCAATCGCGAAATCGACGAGGCGCCGCAGCAGGTCCGTATCGCCGCGCGCGGCCGGCAGCTCGAAATTGCCGAAGCGCAGGAACGACGGAGCGACGCGGCAGACGATGGCGCCGGGCTCGTCGCGCGGATGGCCGTCGTAGAACATGTCGCGCACGACGGTTTCGCCGCTGCCGATCAGGCACAGCGCGCGCGTGGTCGGCACGCGCAGATGATGCATGGCCTCGCTGCAGAGGAATTCGCGGATCGAGGAGCGCAGCACCGCGCGGCCGTCGGCGCGGCGTGAATACGGCGTCGGCCCGGCGCCCTTGAGCTGGAGTTCCCAGCGCCGGCCGGCGCGGTTGACGACCTCGCCGAGCGAGATCGCGCGGCCGTCGCCGAGCTGGCCGGCCCAGTGGCCGAACTGATGCCCGCCGTAGTTGGCCGCGTAGGGCTGCATCCCCGGCAGCAGGCGATTGCCGCCGAACACCTCGGCAAAGGCCGGCGTTTCGACATCGGCGGCATCGAGATCGAGCAGTGCGGCCACCTCGCGCGACCAGGCCAGCAGCCGGGGGGCGGCGACCGGTGTCGGCGCCACGGCCGAATACAGCGCGCCGTGGACCTGACGCGACTGCAGGCCGGATTCCGGATCAGCCGGCAATTCGCGGACGAAGGCATTGTCGAAACGGAAATCGAGCACGACGGTATTCCGATGGGCACGGCACCCGGAATCCCGCAGATGCGGGCGGACGGCCGGGTTTTCGAGGCTGTGCGGGCTCGTTCAGGCCGCGCGGATGCGGCTGGCCAGAGTATCGAGGAAGCGTTCCGGCAGCTGTGCCTGCACGGCGACCAGCCACCAGTCCGCGCGGGCGAACGCGCGGCATTTGATCGCGTCCTTTTCAGTCATCAGGACCGGCAGGCCGTCACCGAAGGCCAGGTCCTCGGCGCGGAATGCGTGATGGTCGGCGAAGGCATGCTCGATCGGTTCGATGCGGCAGGCGCGCAGGCTGTCGAAGAAACGGCGTGGATTGCCAATGCCGGCGACCGCATGCACGCGGCGATGGGCGAACGATTCCAAGGTGACGTGCGCGCCGCCGAGCAGCGCCGTCGCGCCGTCGTCGCGCAGATGCAGCTGCACCTCGTCGGCATGCGCCAGGCCGCCGTTGCAGACGCGGAAGTCGACGCGCTGCAGCCGCGACAGCGGTTCGCGCAGCGGGCCGGCCGGCAGCAGGCGGCGGTTGCCGAAGCGGCGCGCACCGTCGATGACGCAGATCTCGATGTCGCGGCGCAGGCGGTAGTGCTGCAGGCCGTCGTCGGCGAGCACCACGTCGACCTCGCCGCCGCTCAGCAGCAGTTCGGCCGCGGCCACGCGGTCGCGGCCGATGACGACCGGCGCGCCGCTGCGCAGATGGATCAGCAAGGGCTCGTCGCCGACCTCGGTCGGCGAGGAGTCCGCTGTCACGCGCAATGGTCCTCGCGCCGTGCCGCCATAGCCGCGGCTGACCACGCCGGCGCGCAGTCCGCGCGCGGCCAACGCACGGGCCAGCGCGATGGTCAGCGGCGTCTTGCCGGTGCCGCCGACGCTGATGTTGCCGACGACGACGACGGGCCGGGCCAGCTTGTACGAACGCAGCCAGCCGCGCGCATAGGCCTGCCGGCGCAAGGCGACGACAACCGCGTAGACACGCGCGAGCAGACGCCAGCCCAGCGGCGGCGGCGCGTCGTGATACCAGACCTGCTCGCGCCGCGCCGCGGCCATCAGGCCCCCGCGTCGTGGAACTGCATGCGGTGCAGCGCGGCGTAGTGGCCGTCGTGGGCCAGCAGTTCCTCGTGACGGCCGGTCTCCACGATACGGCCCTGGTCGAGCACGACGATCTGGTCGGCATGCTCGATAGTGCTGAGCCGGTGGGCGATGACCAGGGTCGTGCGTTCGCGCATGAGGCGGCTCAGCGCGTCCTGGATCAGGCGTTCCGATTCGGTGTCCAGCGCGCTCGTGGCCTCGTCGAGGATCAGGATTGGGGCGTTCTTCAGGATGGCGCGTGCGATCGCGATGCGCTGACGCTGTCCGCCGGACAGCAGTGCGCCGCCCTCGCCGACCTTGCTGTCCAGGCCGTCGGGCAGGCGTTCGATGAACTCCAGTGCGTTGGCCGCCCTGGCCGCGGCGAGTATCTGTTCGCGGCTCGCGCCGCCCAGCGCGCCATAGGCGATGTTGTGCGCGATCGAGTCGTTGAACAGCACGACGTGCTGACTGACCAGCGCGATCTGGCTGCGCAGGCTGTCGAGGGTCCATTCCGGCAGCGGACGGCCATCCAGCAGCACCGCACCGGCATCGGGTTCGTAGAATCGCGGGATCAGGCTGGCCAGGGTGGTCTTGCCGCTGCCGGAACGGCCGACCAGGGCCGTGACCTTGCCCGGCGGGCAGACCAGGTCGACCGCATGCAGCGCATCGCTGACCGCCCCCGGATAGCGCAGCGAGACGCCGCGCAGTTCGATCTCGCCGCGGCTGCGCGGCATCTGCACCGTACCGCTGTCGACTTCGCTGGGCGTATCGATGATCGCGAACAGATCCTGCGCCGCGGCCACGCCGCGCTGCATCATGGCCTGCACCGTGGTCAGGCGCTTGAGCGAAGGCAGCATCGCGATCATCGCGGTGATCGTCGCCATGAAGCTGCCGGCGCTCATCGTCGCGAGCATGCTCGGCCGCGTGGCGAAGAACACGACGCCGGCCAGCGCGCAGGCGGCGATGATCTGCACCAGCGCCGTGGACAGCGCATTGGTCGAGGCGACCTTCAGATTGAGGCGGCGGTTGTGCTCGTTGATTTCGGCGAAGCGGCCGGTCTCGTAGTCGCGGCCGCCGTAGACCTTGACCTCGCGCTGGCCGCCGACGACTTCCTCGACGATGCCGGTGACCGAGCCGACCGAATGCTGGATGCGCCGGCTGATGCGCCGGTAGCGCTGGCCGACGAACCAGACCAGGGCCGCGATCAGCGGCGCCATGACGAACAGGGCCAGGGTCAGCTTCGCGCCGTACCAGAGCATCACGAACAGCATGCCGAGCACGGTCAGGCTGTCGACGATCATGACCTTGACCGCATCGGTGCTGGCCTGGGCCACCTGCTCCACCGTGTAGGTCACGCGCGAGATCAGCTGACCCGAGGCTTCGCGGTCGAAATAGCCGGCCGGCATCATCAGATAGCGCGCGAACACCTGCTCGCGCAGGCGATGCACCACGCCGCGACCGACGCGCGCGACGCCGTAGTCGGTCAGCCAGGTCGCCACGCCGCGCAGCACGAACACGATGACGATCGCGATCGGCATCCAGAAGATCGTGCCCTGGTCCTGATGCACGAACAGGTCGTCGAGCATCGGCTTGATCAGCCAGGTGAAGCCGGCCGTCGCGCCCGCGTCCACGGCCATGCCGAGCACGGCCAACGTCGCGATCGGCCAATGCCGCGCCGAGTAGTCGAGCAGGCGCCGATAGGTGGCTGCGGCACTGGCCGGTGCGGCCGCACTCACTTTTTCGGCGCTTCCTTGGACGGCGTCGTGGCGATGGACAGGCGCGTGAAGCCGACCTGGCCCAGCGCGTCCATGACCGTGACCACGGCCTGGTGCGCGGTTTGCGCATCGGCGCGGATCATGACCGGCCGCGTGCGGTCGTCGCCGGCGATCTGCACCAGCGCGTCCTTGAGCGTGTCGACGCTGGGATTCAGCACTTCGTTGTTGTCGATGTAGTAGCGGCCGTCGCTGTCGACCTGGATGGTCAGGCCGGCCTCGGGCTCCGCGTCAGCCGACTCGCTGGCCTGCGGCAGCGACACGCGCAGGCGCGCGGTCTGGTCGAACGTCGCGGTCAGCACGAAGAACATCAACAGCGTCAGCATGACGTCGATCAGCGGGATCACGTTGATCTCGAAGTCGTCGTCGCGACGCGCGGCGCCGAGTTTCATGCGGTGGCACCCGGGCGCACGGTGCGCACGGCCGCGTTGGACGCCGTCGCGTTCGGGTCCGGCTGCTGCTGCGCGGCCAGTTCGTCGAGCAACGCGATGGCCTCTTTCTCCATGACCACGACGAGGCCGGACACGCGCGAACGGAAATAGCGGTGGAAGATGTAGGCCGGCACCGCGACGACCAGGCCGGTGGCCGTGCAGACCAGCGCCTCGCCGATGCCGCCGGCCATCTGCTGCGCATTGCCGATGCCGTGGACCATGACCGCGAGGAACATGCGGATCAGGCCGATGACGGTGCCGAGCAGGCCCAGCAGCGGCGAGATCAGCGCGATCGTGCCGAGGGTGTTCAGATAGCGTTCGAGGCGATGGACCACGTGGCGGCCGGCGTCCTCGATGCGTTCCTTGATGATCTCGCGCGGGCGGTTGCGCACCGACAGCGCCGCGGCCAGCAGTTCGCCGAGCGGCGAGTTCTTGCTCAGGGTGTCGATATGCGAAGGGTCGAGCTTGCGCGTGCGCGCCCAGGTGCGCACCTGTTCGCCAAGCTCCGGCGGCGCGACCGTCTTCTGGCGCAGGGACCACAACCGTTCGAGGATGATGGCCAGCGCCACCGCGGAACAGATCAGGATGGGCACCATCGCCCAGCCACCGGCCATCAGCATCTCAAGCACGTGCGATCACTCCGAGCTACAGGGAACGCGGCGCGACTCCGGCGCGCCGAACGCACCGATCATAGCAGCGAATCCGGCAGGTCTAGCGCGGCGGGCGCCGCTCGTCGCCGGCGGCCGCGGCGCGGTGTGACCGCCATCGCGAAGCGCCGGGCCGGTCGGCGCCGGCGGCGCAGCCGCGGTCGCGGCCGCCCCCCTGAGGCGCCGCGCGACGCAGGCCCGGACCGGTCTCCGGGCCCGTGCGCGGCGCGGCTTCAGACCGCCACGGCGCGGCGCCGCACGCGGCCGGCGCGCGCGTGGCGGAACACGCGGCGCACCCACATGCGCAGGTCGTCGAGCTGGGCGTAGATCACCGGCAGCGCGAGCAGGGTCACCGCGGTCGAGAAAATCAGCCCGCCGGCGATCGCGCGCGCCATCGGGAAGTACGGCGGACCGTCGCCGCCCATCTCGGTCGTGCTGATGCACAGCGGCACCATGCCGAGAATGGCCGTGCCCATGGTCATCAGGATAGGCCGCAGGCGATCGCGCGCGCCGGCGACCAGGGCATCCGTGCGCGCCCTGCCCTCGTGCCGCAACTGGTTCACGTGCACGATCATGACGATGCCGTTGTTGACGACGACGCCCATCAGGATCAGCACGCCGATCGAGGCCATGATCGAGAACGTCGTCCCGGTCAGCCAGAACAGCCAGAACACGCCGAAGATCGAGAACAGGAACGTCGTCAGGATCGCCGCCGGGAACACCAGCGACTCGAACATCGCGCACATGACGACATAGACCAGCAGCAGCGCGAGCAAGGTGTTCGCGAGCATCTGCTGACCCGCCTCGTCGGCCTCGTCGAAGCTGCGGCCGAAGCTCCAGCGGTAGCCGGCCGGCAGGCTGATCGACTTCATCGCGGTCTCGATCGCCTTGCGCGCGTCTTCCTGGGTCGTGCCCGGCGCGAGATTGGCCGCGATCGGCAGCGAGGTCTGACGGCTGTCGCGCTGGATGGCCGAGGCGGCGTCCTGCGTGCGCACGTCGACCAGCGACAGCAGCGGCACCAGCGTGCCGTCGGCGCGGCGCAGCTTGAAGTCGGCCATGCCGGCGACGCTCTGCGTATCGGCGCCCTGGAAGCGCAGCCAGACCGGGATCTCGGTATCGCCGTTGCGGAACTCCTTGAGCGGCGCGCCGCGCAGCGCGATGCCGACATAGGTCGCGACTTCGTTGGCCGAGAAGCCGTACGACTTGGCCCGCTCGCGATCCACGCGCACGGCAACCTCGCGGTCGCCGGTGCGTTCGGCCGTGCGCACGTCGCGCAGGCCCTGTACGCGGCTGAGCACCGGAATCACCGCATCGGACAGGTCGTGCAGCACGTCCATGGAATCGCCGATCAGCGAGACGCGCAGACCTTCGCCGCTGCTGCCGCCGCCGTTCTGGTCGAAGCTAGCCTTGCCGATCGGGATCTTCGGCAGGCCCTTGCGGATGTCTTCCATGATCGCGTTAGAGCTGCGCTTCATCTGCTTGGCGTCGACGAGGATGATGTTCGTCGACGCATCGCCGCGCTCGTTGGCGTAGCTGTACACCGAGCGGATGTCGAACTCCTGCTTGTGCGCGATCAGGTATTCCTCGATCTTGGCGATGGACTTCTTCAGCTCGTCGAGCCGGTACAGCCCGTTGAGGTCGTACTGCAGGCGCAGGGTCGTGCCCTCGCCGGCCGGGAACATGTCGTATTTCACCAGGCGCATCGGCAGCATGATGCTCAGGACGCTGATCGCGATCACGCCGGCCGTGGTCAGCTTGCGATGGCTCAGGGTCCAGCCGATCAGCGCCGCATAACCTTCCTGCATGCGCGTGACCAGGGTGCGGCGGCCGACGAACTTCGGCGTCGGCAGGCGCGCCGACAGCATCGGCACGAGGGTCACCGCGACCAGCCAGGAGGCCAGGTGCGCGATCGACATCGCCACGGCGACCTGGGTCAGGAAGATGCTGATCTGGTTCTTCTGGCCGAAGATGTTCGGCAGGAACACGACGATGCTGGCGAAGGTGCCCGCGGCGATCGCGATGCCGACGACCTGGGTGCCCTCGACCGCGCAGTACCAGGGCTTGTCCGGGTATTTCTCGCGGTACTGGTAGATGCTCTCGACCACGACGACCGCGTTGTCCACGAGCATGCCGACGGCGAGCAGCAACCCCATCATCGACAGGATGTTCAGAGTGATGCCGAAGAAGTACATGCAGCCCAGGGTCATCACGAAGCAGATCGGAATCGCGAGCGAGACCATCAGGGTCGAGTTGACGTCGCGCAGGAAGTAGAACAGCACGAGCACCGACAGCAGGGTGCCGATGACGCCGGCCTCGGTCAGCTCGTACAGCGAGGAGGTCACCGAAAACGCCTGGTCCTCCAGCGCATAGACGTCGATGCCGCGCATTTCCGGGGACTGCTTGATGCGCTCGACTTCCTCGTTGACTAGGCGGCCGACTTCCACGAGGTTGGCATTGCGCTCCTTGTAGACGTCGATGCCGATGGCCGGGCGCATGTCGAGGCGACGCATGTAGTCCAGCCGTGCCGGCTTCAGGGTCACGCTGGCGATGTCGCCGAGCTTCAGGCCGCGGTCGTTGACGATGAGGTTGCGTACGTCCTCGAGACTTTTCCATTCACCCTGCGGCTGTACGCGATAGCGCGTCGCGCCGTCGAGAATCTGGCCGGCGGAAATCGAGAAATTGGCCTTGGACAGCTGCGCATACAGCTCGTTGAGACTGACACCCGTCGCGGCGAGCCGGTCGGAGGACAGCTCGATCTGCAGCTCCGGCGGCGCCACACCCTCGACCGACACGCGCGCGACGCCGGGAATGCGCTCCAGGGGGCGCTTCACGCGGCGGTCGAGCAATTCGTAGGAATTGCTCATGTCGATGTCGCTGGCCACGCGCAGCTTGAGCAGCGGCTGATCGGAGACGGAGAACTTCAGCACCTGGTAGCGCTGCAGGTCCGACGGCAGATCCTTGCGGATGCCGTCGATCTTCTCGCGCGCTTCGACCGCCTTGACCGCGACGTTGTTGCCCCATTTGAACTGCATGAAGATCTGCACGCCGTCGGCGCGCGAGGTCGACTGCATGCGCTGGATGCCCGGCACGGTGGCCAGCGCCTCCTCGATCGGCCGCGCCAGCACGCGCTCGACCTCGGCCGGCGTGGAGCCGGGATAGGGCACATCGACGAACAGGAACGGGAACTCGATGTCGGGAAACTTCTCCAGCGGCAGGCGGAACGCGGCGATCAGGCCGATGACCATCATCGACAGGAAGAACATCGTGATGGTGACGGGACGCTTGAGGCTGAGCTCGGCGAGATTCACGACGCAGGCTCCAGGGTAGCCGAGGCACGGCGCGCCGCCTGACGCTCGGCGCGGGCGCGATACCAGGCGTCACCGCGGAAATCCAGGCGGTCGTAGACGATCGGAATCACGACGAGGGTCAGCAGGGTCGACACCAGCAGCCCGCCGATGACCGTGATCGCCATCGGCGCGCGCACCTCGGCGCCGTCGCCGAGGCCGTGGCCCAGCGGCAGGAAGCCGATCAGGGTGCACAACGTGGTCATGACGATGGGCCGCAGGCGCGACTCGGCGCCCTGCACGATGGCCGCACGCTTGTCCATGCCGGCTTCGCGCAGCTGGTTCACGCGGTCGATCAGCACGATCGCATTCTTGACCACGATGCCGACGAGCATGATCAGGCCGATGAACACGACGACGCTGACCGCGTTGCCGGTCAGTTTCAGCGCGAGCACCGCGCCGACCGCCGCGAGCGGGATCGAGAACATGATGACGAACGGATGCAGCAGCGATTCGAACTGCGAGGCCATGACCAGATAGACCAGGAAGATCGCCAGCGCCAGCGCGAAGATCAGCGAGTTGACCGACGAATCCAGCTCCTCGCTCTGGCCGCCGATGTTGACCGAGATGCCGGCCGCGAGGGGGTTCTTGGCCAGGATGCTGCGCACTTCCTCCACTGCCGTGCCGAGGTCGCCGTAGGCCAGATTGGACGAGACGATCGCGACGCGCTCCTGGCTCACGCGATGGATCTCGCTGGGCCCTTCGGTCGCGACCACGTCGGCGACGGCCGACAGGCGTATCGGCTTGACCGCGGAAACCTGGCCCGGTGCTGCGGCAGCCGCCGCAGCAGCGGCGGCGACGGCATCGGAATTGACGATGATGTTGCGGATGTCGTCGACGCTGGCGCGATCGTCCTCGCGGGCGCGGACCAGCACGTCGATCTTGCGGTCGCGGAAGTTGTAGCGCGTAGCCACTTCGCCGCGCACCTTGCGCACGACCTGATCGGCAATCGTGCGCGTGGTCAGGCCCAGGGCCGCGGCGCGGTCCTGGTCGAAGCGGATCTGCACTTCCGGATAGCCGCCTTCGACCGTGGACTTGACGTCGGTGAATCGGTCGGAAGCCTTCATGAGACCGGTCAGCTTCTGCCCGGCTTTCTTCAGGGTATCCAGATCGTAGCCACGGATCTCGATTTCCAGCGGCGTGGAGAAACTGAACAACTGCGGCCGCGAAAACTTCACTTCGCCGCCCGGATGCGTGGCCATGGTCTGGCGCAGTGCGTCCATCGCGGCGCGTTCGCCGGCCTCGCCGGCGGTGGGCTTGAGCGTGACCAGCAGACGCGCGATGTTCTCGCCCGACTCGGTCGGATTCGCGTCCAGACGCGTGCCGACGCCGGCCACCCCGTAGATCGACGCAATGTTCGGGTCATTCGCGTGCTTGAGCTGCAGCTCGCGCGCCAGCGTGTCGCTGGTCGCCAGCGGCGTGCCCGGCGGCAGCTTCACGGTCATCTCGAAGCGGCCCTGGGCCAGCTGCGGGATCAGGTCCATGCCGAGGGTCGGCACCAGCATCAGCGTGGCCAGGAACGAGGCCAGCGCGAAGCCGAGCACCAGCCACGGGCGCTGCAGCACGTTGGGCAGCATGCGCGTGTAGCTCGCGGCGAGGCGGTTGTACGGCGCCAGTACCACCTTGCCGACCACGCGCAGCGCGCCGCCGACCAGGCCGCCCACGGTGCGGAACAGGCCGACGAACAGCCAGACGATGCCGCGCGGAATCGCGCCGAGGCGGCCCTGCGGCTTCGCATCCTCGAATTCTTCGCGATAGGCCAGCGGCGAATTGCCCTTGAGCGAGGCGAGCATCGGGATCAGGGTCATGGATACGACCAGCGAGATCAGCATCGCGAACGTGATCGTCAGCGCCTGATCGCGGAACAGCTGGCCGGCCACGCCCTGCACGAACACCAGCGGGAAGAACACCGCGACCGTGGTCAGGGTCGAGGCCGTCACCGCCATGCCGACTTCCTTGGTGCCCTGCACGGCCGCCTCGACGATGGACAGGTTCTTCTCGCGCAGCCGCGCAATGTTCTCCAGCACGACGATGGAATCGTCCACGACCATGCCGGTGGCCAACGCAAGCCCGCCCAGCGACATGACGTTGAGGCTCAGATCCGCCTGCCCCATGAAGAAGAACGTCGTGATCAGCGAGACCGGCAGCGACAGCGCGATGATGAAGGTGCTCCAGCTGTCGTGCAGGAAGAAGAAGATCACGAGGATCGCGAGCACGCCGCCGAGCAGCGCATCGAAGCGTACTTCGTGCAGCGCCGCACCGATGAACAGCGACTGGTCGTCGATGACCTTGAGCTCGGCGTTGGCCGGCAGGGTCTTGTTCGTGCGCATGCGCTCCACGGCGCTCTTGATGCCGTCGGCGACGCTGACGGTATTGGCGTCACCTTCCTTGTAGACGGCCAGCTCGATCGCCTCGCGACCGTCGATGCGGACGATGCCTTCACGTTCCTTGTAGCTCTGGTGCACGCGCGCGACGTCCTTCAGGCGGATCGGCACGCCGTTGTCGACGCGGACCAGCAGCTCGCGCATTTCTTCCACCGTCGCGAACTGGTTGATCGTGCGCACGAGGTAGCGCTGCGAGCCTTCCTCGATGCGGCCGCCGGAGATGTTGACGTTCTCGTCCTTGAGGCGCTGCACCACGTCCTGCACGCCGATGCCGAGCTGCGACAGCTTCTGCTGGTCGATCTCGACGGCGACCTCGTCCTCGAGACCGCCGCCGACCTTGACCGCGGCGACGCCGGAAATCGGTTCCAGGCGCTTCTTGAGTTCATCGTCGGCGAAGCGGCGCAGCTGCTTGAGTTCGGCCTCGTTGAAGCCCTTGTCGTCGCTCTTGCCGGACAGGCCGTAGCGGATGATCGGATCGGTGGACGGATTGAAGCGCAGCAGCAGCGGTTTCTTCGCTTCCAGCGGCAGCTGCAGCAATTCCAGCTTGTCGCGCACCTCCAGGCTGGCCATGTCCATGTCCGTACCCCAGGTGAACTCCAGGATGATGTCGGACTGGCCCGTGCGCGAGACCGAATGCAGCTTGCGCACGTTCTTGACCACGCCGAGCACTTCCTCGACCGGCTGGGTGATCAGGTTCTCGATTTCCAGCGGTGCGGCGCCTTCGTATTCGGTGCGCACGGTCAGGGTGGGATAGGACAGATCGGGCAGCAGGTTGACCTTCAGACCGAACAGCGCGATGACGCCGAACAGCACGAAGGTCACGGTGAACATGGCCACGGTCACGCGGCGGCGCGTGGCGATTTCGACGATGCTCATGGGCGCTTCTCCGCGTCTGTCGCGACCGCGGCCGGCGCCGGCGCTGCGTCGAGCACCTGCACCAGGGTTCCGTCACGCACGGCGTTGCGACCGACGGTGATGACGCGGTCGCCGGACTGCAGACCGTCGCGCACTTCGACGTATTCGCTGTCGGCAAAGCCGATGCGCACGACGCGGCGCTGCGCCTGCAGGGTCGGCACCGGCGGCGCCGGTACCGCCGCGGCCTTGGCCGCATCGGCCTCCTCGCCGTCCTTGGGCTTGGTCTCGGCGGCCGGCGGCGCGGCAGTCACGATCAGATACACCGCGGTTTCGCCGTCTTCCTCGATCAGCGCGCTGCGCGGGATCGCCAGCGCGTCCTGCTTGCGGTCGTAGATCACGTCGATGCGGCCGAACATGCCCGGTTTGAGCGTCTGCGCGTCGGCGTTGAAGCGACAGGTCACGCGGAACGTGCCGCTGGCCGCCTCGACCACCGGGCTGACACGGTCGATCACGCCCGGAAAACGCTGCCCCGGCAGCGCATCGACGACCATGCTGACGGCCTGGCCCGGCTTGAGCGTATTGAGTTCGCGCTCGGGCACGTTGAGGATGCCCAGCAGCGGATCGAAATCGACGATATGGAACAGCGGCTGGTTGATCTGGATCAGATTGCCTTCCTTGACCAGGCGCTTGCCGATGACGCCGTCGATCGGCGCGACGACCTGGGTGTACGACAGTTCCAGCCGCGCCAGATCGTAGACGGCGCGCTGGTTGTCCAGGTCGAACTTGATCTTGTCGTGTTCTTCCAGCGACAAGAGCTTTTTGCTGAACATCTCGTCGGCTCGGCGGTAGTCGGCTTCGAGCTTGCGCAGGGTGGCTTCGGCCTTGGTCAGACTCAGACGCGGACTGGCGTCGTCGAGCCGCGCGAGCACCTGTCCCTGGCGCACCGTGTCGCCTTCCTCGACGAGCAGTTTGAGCAGCACGCCGCCGGTCTTGGCGACGACGTCGGCTTCGCGGTCGGCTTCCAGCGTGGCGGTCCCGGAATAACTCGCGTCGATCGGACGCGCGGCTGCGGTGGCGGCCTCGACCGGGACCAGCGCGGTGGTCTCGGCGGCCTTGGTCTTGTCCGCCGCCCCCTTGCCGCAGCCGACAAGCAAAAGGAAAGCACTGAAAATCAAAGCGATACGAACCATTCCTGGCCGCAGTTCAGAAGCGGGACGAGGCAAGTCGGGGAGCATGGCGTGAGCCCGTGTGCTGGTATTGTGGTGTTATACTAGACTACATCACTAGTCATAACAACAGGGTCGCGACGATCTGAGATGCCGCGACGCGGGAAAGGGATGCACCGGGTTTGCCCTCCGCGGTGACAGTGAGCATTCTGTGAAGTGGCGCCGCGCGCGTCGTGAGCCGGTAGTCACGTCGCCATGCCGTTCGTACGGCCCTGGCAGACGCGGCTGGAGCTTCACGCATCGCGCCGGCTATACTCGCCGCTTTACCAGCCAGGCAACCGCCCCCGCCGGACCCCGACGATGACCCGATCGCTACTGCTTGCTTCCCTGCTAGCCACCGCCGCTTTCGCTGCCACCACCGCGCACGCCGCGGGCGACAAGGAAGCCGGTCGCCTGAAGACCTATACCTGCCACGGCTGCCACGGTGTCACGGGCTACAAGAACGCGTATCCGAACTACCACGTGCCGCGCATCGCCGGGCAGAACTTCGAATATCTGGTCGCCGCGCTGAAGGGCTATCAGACCGGCGACCGCAGCCACCCGACCATGCGCGCCCAGGGCGAGAGCCTGTCGGCCCAGGACATCGAAGACATCGCCGCGTATCTCGCCGGCCTGACCCCGTAATTGCCGAGGACGCCCCGGATGAATCGCCTTTTCCCGCTGTTCGTGCTGGCTACGACGCTGGCCGTTTCCTCGCTCGCTCAGGCTGCCGGCAACGCCGAAGCCGGCAAGGCGCTTGCGGCTCCCTGCACCGCCTGCCACGGCGCCGACGGCAACCCGACCGATCCGCAGTACCCGCGCCTCAACGGCCAGTACCGCGACTATCTGCAGGAAGCCATGCTTCAGTACAAGAACGGCAAGCGCAAGAACGCGATCATGAGCGGTTTCATGCAGCCGATGACCGAGCAGAACATCGCCGATCTGTCCGCCTATTTCGCCAGCCTGCCCGGCGGCAAGCTCGGCGATCTGAGCCATCCGCCCGCGGCCAAGTAAGCACTGCGCCATTCCACGAAAAAGCCCGGCAATGCCGGGCTTTTTCGTTGCTGTCGTCGACGCGGCGCGTTTCAGGCCATCGCCGACTTGCCGGCGGCCTCGCGCGAGAAGTACGGATTCGCGCCACTGGCATGGTCCGTCGCATCGCGCACGGCCGTGATCTCGGGAATGCGCTCGCGCAAGGTCTTCTCCACGCCGTGCTTGAGCGTCACGTCGGCCATGCCGCAGCCGTGACAGCCGCCGCCGAAACGCAGCAGTACCACGCCCTCGGCCGTGATTTCCTCGAGGCTGATGCGTCCACCGTGAGACGCGACGCGCGGATTGATCTCGGTCTCGATGACGTAGCGCACGCGCTCGACCAGGCTGGCGCTTTCGCCGGGCGCTTCGCCCTTGATGCGCGGCGCACGTATGGTCAACTGGCCGCCGGTGGACGAAGTCTCGTAGTCGATGTCGGCGGCGTCGAGGAACGGCACGCTGGCCGCGTCGACATACAGCGGAAAGCCGCGGCACTCGACTGTCCATTCGTCGCCGGCGAGATCGGCCGGTTCGCAGAATTCAAGCTGGCAATCCGCAGCCGGCGTGCCGGCCTTGACTGCGCGCAGACGGATGCCCAGTCCGTCTATGCCTTGCTGCTGGATGAGCTTGAGGAAATGCTGTTGGGCGCGTTCGGAGATGTTGATCATGGGGGCTCCGTTGAATCTGGACCATTGTAGTCCTGATTCGAAAACCGACCAAGCCGATGCCTCGCTATACTCGCGCGCCGTTTCCTGACCGCTGGAGAGCCGTGATGACCAAGGACGAGCTGATCGCGACCCGTTGCGTGCCGCGCAAGGGCGCCGACCATGCGCTGAACGCCGCCGCCATCGTCGAACTCGCCGCGCTGCTGCCCGACTGGCAGGCTGCCGGCGGCGAGCTCAGGCGCGAGTTCCGCTTCCGCGATTTCCACGAGAGCATGGGCTTCGCCAACGCGGTGGCCTGGATGGCCAATCGCGAAGACCATCACCCCGACCTCGAGCTCGGCTACAACTACTGCCGCATGCGCTGGTCCACCCACGACGTCGGCGGGCTGTCGCTCAACGACTTCGCCTGCGCCGCCAAAGTCGACGCCCTGTTCTCCTGAGTGGCGGCGCGCCTGCTACGGCTTGCGGGCTGGCTGCTGGCCGCAGCCGCCGTTGCCGTGGCGCTGCAGGCGCTGGCCCGGTATCAGTTGCGCGCGCAGCTCGACGAGGAGGCCGTCGCCTTCCTCGCGCCGCTGCTGCGGGACGACACGCCCTATCACTGGCGCCTGGACACGCAGAACGCACTGATCGGCCGCCGCGTGCAGGGCAGCTGCAACGCCGAGATCGACGCCGACGGCCTGCTGCTGCGGCGCGGATCGCCGGCCTGCGAGGTCGGCCTGCGTCTGCCGGCGCCGTTGGACCTGCGCCGCTTCACGCGGCTGCAGATCGAGGCCGCCGCACCGCTGCCGCCGTTCCTGCTGCTGTTGCGTGAACACCTGGATGAACCGCAACACCTCGCCGTCGTCGTGGCGGCCGACGGCCATGTGCAGCTCGACCAGTTGAGCTGGCAGCTCGACGGTGCGGAAACCACGCTGCCGCCGCAACGCGCCGCCATGCTGCGCCTGCGCTGGGGTGAACTGGCCGGCGACCTGCGCCTGCGCAACATCGCTCTGCTGCCGGCGGACGCCACGCCCTGGCGCGCCGGGCTGGTTTCGCCCTGGCCGCCAACCGGTTCCGACCTGCCGCTGCCGGCAGCCCAGGCGCCGTTGTTCACCGTGGATACCGCGCTGCGCCCGGAGGCCGTGCTGCGCCTGCGCGACACCCTGCGCGACCAGGAACCGGCGGCCGTCGTCGTGACCGCGGCCCACGATGCGCAGGTCGCCGCGGCGCTGCGCGCGGCTGCGCCGATCGGGCCACGAACGGACTTCAGCCTGGCCTTCCTGCTGCTGTTCGCGCCGCTGATGGCTGCCAGCTGGTACCGGCCCCGCTCGCGCGCCGTGCGCGCGGTCGCCCAGGCCGCGCTCGCCGTCGCCTTGCCGCTATGGCTCGTGGTCGGCCTGCGGATTGGCGACGACCCGGACCGGCTGGCGCAGCTCGCCACCGGCCTGACCACACTGCACGTCGCCGTGCTGACCCGCAGCGACACCGCGCAGCCCTGGCGCTGGCTCGGCGCACCGCAAGCCTGGGCCTGGGCCGCCGTAGCGCCACTGCTGAGCCTGTTGATCGTGCTGGCGCTGGGGCAACCCGCCATCCGCGCCGCGGCCGCGCCGGCCCCCCTGGCCGGCTATCTGCTCTGGGCGCTGGTGCAGCAATACCTGATCGGCGCGGTAGTCGCCGACCGCCTGTCCCTGGCGGGCCTGCCGCGGCGCTGGACCGTGCTGACGGCGGCGGCACTGTTCGCGCTGCTGCACGCGCCGAATGCCACGCTGATGCTGGCGACCTTCGCCGGCGGCCTGATCTGGAGCGCCACCTGGCTGCAGCAACGCAGCCTGCTGCCACAGGCCGTTTCGCACGTGGCGGCTGCCGTGCTGCTGACGACGGGGCTGCCGCCGGACTGGCTGCGTTCGGCCGAAGTCAGCCTGCGCTATTTCCTCTGAGGCCGCCGGCCGCACACACCGGTTGGCCGCAATGTGCAAAACATCACAATCCGCACAACACCGGCACCTGCGCGCCGCAACCATCCGCCGGCCTGCCGCGACGGCAACCGCTCGGCGCGGCTCACCGCGGCGCCCGGTGCTGGTATGCGGCACAGCGCAGATTTGGCAAGCCGATCGCGCAACCGGTGCCGGCTCGGCCTGCGGACCGAGGCCCGGCGGCTTACCCGTTGCGCCCGCACTGGGGCTACACTGCGGATCGCAAGCAGGGGGTTGTGATGTCCTCGATCACGGAACTGCTCGATCGCTGGAAACGCGGCGATCGCAGCGTCGAAGATGCGTTGGCCACCGATATCTATCCGGTGCTGCGCGAGCTCGCGCGTGCCCAGGTCCGGCGTCATGGCGGCGCCCTGACCCTGCGCGCGACCGAGCTGGCCAACGAAGCCTATGAGCGCCTGCATGCGCAGCAGGGCGTGAACTGGCAGAACCGCGCGCATTTCCATGCGATTGCGGCGACCTTGATGCGCCGCGTCGTGGTGGACTATCTGCGCGAACGCCAGGCCGAGAAGCGCGGCGGCGACCAGCTGTTCATCGCGCTGGACGACATGAGCCAGCGCGAGGCGCCGTCGCAGGGCGACCATGTCGACTGGCTCGCCGTCGACCAGGCACTGACCGAATTCGCCCAGGCAGCGCCCGAAGCCGCACGCGTGGTCGAGCTGCGCCTGTTCTCGGGGCTGACCAAGGAAGAAATTGCCGAGGTCTGCGGCTCGTCGCGCGCCACGGTCGGCCGGCAATGGCGCTTCGCGCGCGCCTGGCTGGCGGAACGGCTCGACGTAGTGCCCGGCGATGAAGACGCCGGCTGAGCGCATACGCCGACTCGGAGAACTGTTCGACGCGGCGCTGGATCTCGATCCGGTCGCGCGCGAGGAACTGCTTGCCCGCTGCCGCACCGAAGACGCCAGCCTCGCTGACGAACTGGTCCGGCTGATCGAACGGGACCGCAGCCTGCTCGGCAGCGAGCCGCGCACGGCGCTGGGTCTGGTAGAAACCAGCCTCGATGCCCTCGACGCCGACGCCCTGCGGCCGGGCGTGCGCCTGGGCAGCTACACGCTGGAGCAGGAGATCGGCAGCGGCGGCATGGGGCGCGTGTTCCGCGCCACCCGCAGCGGACACGACTTCAGCCAGGAAGTCGCGATCAAGTTCGTGCGCCGCGACCTGCTGCATCCGGCCCTGCTGCGACGCTTCTCGACTGAGCGCGCGATTCTCGCCGCGCTCGACCACCCGGGCATCTCGCGCCTGATCGACGCGAACACCACCGCCGACGGCACGCCGTACGTGGTGATGGAATTCGTGCGCGGCCAGGCCATCGACGGCTGGGCCGACGCGCGCACGCTCGGCATGGCCGAGCGGCTGGTGCTGTTCCGCAAGGTGCTCGCCGCGGTCGCCCACGCGCACCGCAACCTCGTCGTGCATCGCGACATCAAGGCGAGCAACGTGCTCGTCAGCGACGACGGCGAGATCCGCCTGCTCGACTTCGGCATCGCCAAGCCGCTGGGCCGGCTCGGCAACGCCAACGCGACGCAGACGATGGATCGCTTTCTGACACCGTCCAGCGCCGCGCCCGAACAGCTCAGCGGCGGACCGATCACGGTGGCCTGCGACATCCATGCACTGGGCATGCTGCTGTACGAGCTGCTCAGCGGGCGCCTGCCGTTCGCGTTCGCCAACATGACGCCCGGCGAGATCGAGACCGCGATCCGCCAGCTGCCACCGCCCCCGATGGCCAGTCGCGTCGGCGACGCCGATCTCGTGCTGGCGCAGGCGCGCGGCTGCACCAGCGTGCGCGAACTGCGCGAGGCGCTGCGCGGCGATCTCGAACACATCGTGCAGCGCTGCCTGCGCAAGCTGCCGGCCGAGCGCTACGGCACGGTCGATCAGCTCGACCACGACATCGACTGCGTGCTCAAGGAACAGCCGATCCGCGAACGCCAGAGCGACCGCTGGTATCGCTGGCGCAAGTTCGTCTCGCGCCATCGCGTCGCCTCGGCGCTCAGCGCAGTGCTGTTCCTGACCATCGCCGCGGCGGTCGTGGCCATCGTGCGCCAGAACATCGCGATCACCCACGAACGCGACCGCGCGCAGCGTGCCGTGGGCCTGCTCAAGAACGCGTTCGCCGCCGCCAATCCGACCGGCATCACCGGCGCCAACGTCACCGCGCGCTCGGTGCTCGAGGCGGCACGGCCGTCGCTGGAAACCACCTTCGACACGCAGCCCGACGTCTATGCCGAGCTGGCCGGCACGCTGGCCGAAGTCGAACTCGCCGTGGGACTGAGCCCGCAGGCCAGCGACCTGGCCGAACGTGCCGGCAAGGCGGCCGAAAAGGCCGGTCTGCCGCCCGAGCGCCTGGGCAGCCTGCTCGTGCTCGAAGCGCGCGCCCGCACCAGCGCCGGCGAATATTCCACGGCCGAACAGCGACTGGAGCGCGCCGCAGCGCTGGGCCTGCAGGCGACGGCCGAGTGGGAACTGGCCATGGGCATGCTGTGCTACCACCGCAGCGACACGCAGCGCGCGATCGGCTATCTGCAGGACGCCGTGCGCGACACGCGCATGCGGCCGCCATCGGACGATACGGCCGTGCTCGCGCGGCTGCAGCTGGCCGGCGCCCTGCGCACGGCAGACCGCAATCAGGAAGCCCTGACCCTGCTCGACCAGACCCTGGCCTGGCAGCATGCCGAGCTGGCTTCGGACCATCCGCGTCTGACGCTCGTTCGCCTGTACCGGCTCGACACCTTGCGTCGCGCCCGGGGCGCGGCAGCCGCCGTGCCGGAAGCGCGCAAAGTCGTCGCCGAAGTGGATCGCATCTACAGTCCGACCAGTACCGTGTCGGCACAGGCGCGCAATTCGCTCGGCGTCGCGCTGACCGAAGCCGGCCAGCGCAGCGAAGGCGTGCAGGCCATCCGCGAATCGCTGGCGGCCTGGCGCAGTTCGGTCGGTCCCGACCATCCGAACACCTTGCGCACCGCCTTCAATCTCGCGCAGATGCTGACCGACCTCGGCGACAGCGACGACGAAGCCGAGGCGCTGTATCGCGACGTGCTCGATCGCGGCGAACGGATTCGTGAAGAAAGCCGAATGCCGACGGCATTTTGGCGCAATCACTTCGCACGCTTTCTACTCAAGAACCGGCGCGCGCCGGACGCGCTGACCCTGCTGCTCGATCCGCTGGCCGAATCCCAGGCGCGCGGAACGCGCGCGAACATCCATGCAGCCTATCTGTCGCTGCTGCGCGAAGCGGCCGAAAGCGCCGGGTGTCTTGCGGCGACACCGCCCGGCGACGTCGCCGAACGTTGCCGGCGCGCGCAGGAAACGCTGGAGACCAGCGCGAATACCGCACCGACTGCAGAAACTGCCAACAACGGCTGAGCCTATGCACGGGCTTTTTCCGCGTACGCTTGTAACATCGGCCGGTGCGGCTGTCCTGTACGCTCCCGCCCATGCACACCCATCCTCTTTCAGTTATCGCAAGACCCATAGCCTAAGGGGGGCTACTACCATGTACCGCACCATATTCGCTCTTCTGGCCGGCACCGCCGCTCTCGTCGGCACCAGCAGCAACGCCAAGGCCGATTTCTGCGACTGGCGCATGCGCTCTGTCTGTGAAGTCGGCTGCTATGTCTTCATCGCGCCGGTGATCAACAACGACTGCGATTCGGTCAACGCCCTGGTCATCGACCACGCGCCGTCCGATCTGCCGCCGCCCTCGCCGCAGCTCAAGTGCGGCCGCAGCGGCACCGGCTATTCCTGCGAGGCCTGGCCGCAGAGCCAGGACCTCGTCTACCTCTGGTCCTCGGACCAGGGCGCAAGCGCCACCACGAGCACGCTGGTGGCGGATCCGGTCGAGAATTTCAGCTGCAGCGGCGGCAACGTCACCGTCACGATCGTCAGCCCGGCCGGAGCCACCTCCAGCGTCACCGCCGCACTGCCGAGCTGCAACTGAACCTGTGGCCGGTCCGTTGTGTAACGCTTGGTAACAATCGTTGTGCCGGTTGCGTGAGCCCTGGCTGGCTCCGCTTCCGAGTAGTGTCAATCGGGCTCCGCAACGCCCTGTCGCACCGCAGTCGTCTCGCGCCCCCTGAGCGTGGCGACTGCGGTGCGGTATCTGACTGGCACTAACGTCCGGCCCAACGCGGGGGAAGCACATGACGACCGGCCACCTTCTGCTGCGCTGCAGTCTTATCGGGCTTGCGGTCATTTTCTCCGGCGTCGCCGGCGCCGCCAATCTGAGCTGCTCGGCCAGTCGCGAAGGCTACCGCTGCGAAGCCTGGCCGCAGGGCGCGGCCTACCGCTATGAATGGCATGCGACCGGCAAGTCCGTCATCGCCGGCGATACGGCCGACCTGGCCCGACGCCGCATCAGCTGCGCCGACCACTTCACGACCATCGCCGTCAGCGTGATCACGCCGGCCGGCTACGTCGAAACTGCGACACACCGCCTGCCGGCCTGCGCCAGCGCCGAAAACCTCAACAACACGGCGCTCGCCGCGTCTCTCTGAGGCAAAGCGTCGGTTTCCGACGTGCGCCTCTGCCGTTCGGCCGCCGCTCTCTCCGGCATTGCTCCAGTCGCCATGCGTTTGCCGCTTGCCGCCCTGCCGACGGATGCGCTGCACGCCGCCTTTTCATGCATCGCCCTGCGCTGATTCCGCCGCGACAGCTCGCGCGACGCAGCGATTTCGTCACACGAGCAAGCGCCACACGGCGACGCGCAGGCGCAGCTCGCTGTTCCGGCGCATCAACACCCACCACTCCTCTGACGGACGCACCACGCTCGGGCTTTTGCCCGCATGCGTCACCGCTCCGCTCCGATTCTGCGCAACTGCTGGCGCGACGATTCCGTCACATGAGCGAACGCGACGCAGTACGCCCAGCCAGCCACCGCCGCATCGGTCAACATTCGCCGCCCATCCGATGCTCATGCTGTTCGCCGGTTTTCTCCTGCGCGAGTTGCCGCTCGCCGCTGACTCCGCAGGCGGTGGCTCGCACGACACGGGACCTCGACGCGAGAGCAGCGCGCCGCTCACCGACGCAATGCACGCCAACGACGATCCGGACCAGAGGTCACGGATCGCCTGGATGCATCGAAGGAAGAGCAATCAGCCGCGACGCTGACGCAAGGTCTCGAACAGCGCGATGCCGGTCGCGACCGACACGTTGAGGCTTTCCACCGCGCCGCGCATCGGAATCTTCGCGAGGTAGTCGCACTGCTCGCGCGTGAGCCGGCGCAGGCCCTCGCCTTCGCTGCCGATGACGATGGCCATAGGCCCTTTAAGGTCGACGCCGAAGAAATCCTGCTCGCTTTCGCCGGCCAGGCCGACCAGCCAGACGCCGGCATCCTTGAGCGCACGCAGGGTGCGCGCGAGATTCGTCGCCGCGATGAACGGCACGCGGTCGGCGGCACCGGCCGAGGCCCGGCGCACGATCGGCGTGATGCCGACGGCCTTGTCCTTGGTCACGACGACCGCGGTTACGCCGGCCGCCTCGGCACTGCGCAGGCAGGCACCGAGATTGTGCGGATCGGTGACGCCGTCGAGCACGAGCACCAGCGCCTCACGCCCGGCCGCCTCGACCAGCGCCGCCAGGTCGGTCTCGCTGCGCGGCGGTGCCGCGCGGTACTGCGCGACCACGCCCTGATGGCGCGCGCCACCGGTCATGCGGTCCAGCAGCTCGCGCGTGCGGCCGTGCGGCTTGACGCCGAGATCGCGCGCGCGCTCCGACAGCTCCTTGAGCCGCGCGTTGCCGCTGCCGGTCTCGATGAACAGTTCGACGATGTTCTTGGGGTCGTGGCTCAGCGCCGCCTCGACCGAGTTGATGCCTACGAGCAGCTCATGGCTCATCGCCGCTTCTTCTCCTGGGTTTCCTCCGCCACGAGGCGGAAATCAATCTTGCGTTCCTCGAGGCTCGCGCGCAGCACCTGGATGCGCACGGCGTCGCCGAGACGGAACTTCAGGCCGCGGCGCTCGCCGGTCAGCAGATGCCGTATCGGATCGAAATGGTAATAGTCGTTCGGCAGCTGCGTGATGTGCACGAGGCCGGTGACCTTGGACTCGGTCAGCTCGACGAACAGGCCGAACGAGGTCACGCCCGAGACGATGCCGTCGAATTCGCTGCCGACGTGCTTTTCCATCCAGGCGCACTTGTAGCGTTCGTCGACGTCGCGTTCGGCCTCCTCGGCGCGACGGCCACAGTTGGAGCAGTGCACGGCCATGCTGGCCATCGCCGCCGGCGAATAGCGGTAGCTCGCCGGCTTGCCCTTGTCCAGCGCATGGCGTATCGCGCGGTGCACGAGCAGATCCGGATAGCGCCGGATCGGCGAGGTGAAATGCGCATAGGCATCCAGCGCCAGTCCGAAATGCCCGCCGCAGTCGGGCTGATAGGCCGCCAGCGACTGCGAACGCAGCAGCACCGACTCGATCAGGCTCGCGTCGGGCCGCTTCTGGATCTTCTTGATCAGACCGGCGAAGTCGGCCGGCTCCACTTCGGCGGCCGGCGGCATCTTCAGGCTGAAGTCCTTGAGGAACTCCAGCAGGTCCTGATATTTGCCTTCCGGCGGCGACTCATGCACGCGGTACAGCGCCGGAATGTGCAGCTTGTGCAGGAAGCGTGCGGCCTGCACGTTGGCCGCGATCATGCATTCCTCGATGAGCTTGTGCGCGTCGTTGCGCGGCTCGGTGCCGAGCTGCACCACCTCGCCCGACGGCGCCAGACGGAACTTGACCTCGGCGCTCTCGAAGTCGATCGCGCCGCGCTTCTTGCGCGCCTTGGCCAGCACCTTGTAGAGCTGGTACAGATGTTCAATATGCGGCATCAGATTGCCGATCTGCGCACGCGCCGCGGCGTCCTTCTCGCCGAGCGCACGCCAGACCTGGTTGTAGGTCAGACGCGCATGCGAACGCATGACGGCCGGATAGAACTTGGATTTCGTCACTTCGCCGTCGTGGTCGACCTGCATGTCGCAGACCATGCACAGGCGCTCGACCTTCGGGTTCAGCGAGCAGATGCCGTTGGACAGGGTCTCCGGCAGCATCGGCACGACGAAGCCCGGGAAATACACCGAGGTCGCGCGCTTGTAGGCTTCGTCGTCGAGCGCGCTGTCGGGCTGCACGTAGTGCGAGACATCGGCGATGGCCACGACGAGGCGGAAGCCGCCGGGCACCGGCTCGGCGAACACGGCGTCGTCGAAGTCGCGCGCGTCCTCGCCGTCGATCGTGACGAGCGGCAGGCCGCGCAGATCCTTGCGGCCGGCGATCTCGGCTGCGGTGACTTCGGGCTCGACCTGCGCCGCTTCGCGCAATGCAGCGTCGGGCCATTCGTGCGGAATGTCGTGACTGGCGATCGCCATCTCGACGATCAGCGACGGCGTCAGCCGCTCGCCGAGCACGGCCAGCACGCGGCCGATCGGACCGCGGTGCAGGCCCGGCGGCTCGGTGATCTCGGCGACGACGATCTGGCCCGAGCGCGCGCCGAGATCCTTGCCCGGCGCGATCAGGATATCCTGGTGCACACGGCGGTCGTCGGGCGAGACGAGCACGAGGCCGTCCTGTTCGACGATGCGGCCGACCAGACGCGGCGAACGCCGCTCCAGCACCTCGACGATCGCGCCCTGGCGCCGGCCGCGGCGGTCGACGCCGACGATACTGCCGAGCACGCGGTCGCCGTGCAGCACCTTGCGCATTTCATACGGCGACAGATACAGGTCTTCGCCGCCGGCATCGGGCTTGAGGAAGCCGTAGCCGTCGGGATTGGCGAGCACGACGCCGGGCACGAGATCGAGCTTCTGCGCCACGCCGTAGCCGCCGCGGCGATTCTGGATCAGCTGGCCGTCGCGCAGCATCGCTGCCAGCCGCTTGGTCAGCGCGCCGAAGTCGCGCTCGTGGGTCAGCGCGAGCGCCTTGGCGATGGCCTCGGCGTTCATGAGCTGTCCCTGCTCGGTCAGGAACGCGAGGATCGCCTCGCGGCTCGGAATCGGGTGTTCGTAACGCTGCTGCTCGCGCTCGGCATGCGGATCGGGCAGCTGCGCGCCGGTCGCCGCGTTGATGCCCTTGCGCGGCTTTGCCGGCATTTCCGCTGCCGCCGCGCGCGCGCGCGGCGCATCGGCCGGCGTTTTCGGCGCCGCACGCGAACGCGGGGTTTCGTCCGTCGCCGCGCGCTTGCGCGCCGGCGGCGCAGCGTCGGCGGCGCCCTTGCCCGATTTCGCCGTCGCCGCGGCCGCGGCGATGACGGCCATCTTGCGCTGTGCCGAGGGTTTCGGCGCCGCGGCGCCCGGCGACGGCGCGACGGCGGGCTTGCCGCGTCTGGACGCGGTTGCGTCCGGCATCCAGCCGGGACGCGCGGCGGATGATTTCTTTGCGCTGGCGCGCGAGGGGGTCGTAGTCCGTGTTTTCTTCATGTGTTCTCTCGTCAGACTACTGCATAGCGAGTCTGCATCGGTTTTGTCGGTGGTGAGCTCTCCCGCAGTGAGAGAGCGGCCGGACACGCGCCATGCGCGCGCCGGGGGGAGTCGTGGAGACGCTGCACGGCCTGCAAACCGCACTGCCTGCGCTGCTCCGATCGTTCTCGGCGCGGGCAGCCTCGCCGACCTGCGCAGTGATTGCAAGTAAAGCGTTGACAAGCTCGTCGACGGTCCATATAGTTCGCGGCCTTCGCGGCGCCGAATGCATCGCGAAGCACCTGCCCAGGTGGCGGAATTGGTAGACGCACTAGTTTCAGGTACTAGCGGGGCGACCCGTGGAGGTTCGAGTCCTCTCTTGGGCACCAAATCGAAATGCAGAAGGCCCGCCTAGCGCGGGCCTTTTGCTGTCCGCATTCGGCAATCCGTTGCGCACTCCGAAGGAAACCGCATGGCCAGCAACTGCCCGCACTGCAAAGACCGCAACCTGCATCCGTCACGCATCGAGGCAGACCTGCCGGCGCTGTTCTGCGACGGCTGCGGCGGCAGCCTGCTGTCGCTGGTCGCGTATCGCCACTGGCGCGAGAACCAGCCGGAACACGCGCCGAACGACGGCGACGGCGCAGCGCTCGACGAAGTGCAGGACACCTCGGTCGCGCTGTGCTGCCCCAAGTGCCGCCACTTCATGACCAAGTTCCGCCTCAGTGCCGATGCGCGCAACCAGATCGACCTGTGCGTGCACTGCGACGAGGCCTGGCTGGACCGCGGCGAATGGCAGCTGCTGGATCGTCTCGCGCTGGCCGGCAGGCTGACCCAGGTGTTCACGCAGCCCTGGCAGAACCGCGTGCGCTCCGCCGAAGCCGAGCGCCGCGCCGAACAGCTCTGGAGCGAACGCCTCGGCGCGAACTATGCGCGCGCGCAGGAACTGCGCGAATGGCTGCGCGGCAACGCGCAGGCGCGCGACATCCTCGCCTACGTCAATCAGGTGCGCGACGAGATTCCCCTGTAACCGATTGCCGTCCGGCGCCGCGCGATCATCGCGCCGCGTTTGCCGCAGGCATGCTCAGACCGGACCCGGCGGTCCCTTGAGTTCGACCCTGTTGCCTTCGATGTCCTGCAGGTACAGCGAAGGCCCCTCGCCTTCCGCGCCGTAGCGCGAACCGTACTCGCCCGGCGTCACGCCGTGCGCGCGCAGATGCGCGCACAGCGCATCCCGGTCGAACGGCGCGATGCGCAGGCACAGATGATCGAGATTGTGGGCATCGCGGCCGGGCGCCGCACCGCCGAGGCGGCCGAGTTTGCCGTGGACCGTGACGATGTCGATCAGCGACACACCTGCGCGCAGCTGCACCAGGCCGATCGCGTCCTGGCGCTTTTCCACGCTGCAGCCGAGCACCTCGCAGTAGAAACGCACGAGCGCGTCCTGATCGCGCGCGCGCAACACGATGTGATCGAGCCCGTGGATGCGGAACGGCACTGCGGCGGTACTCATGCGCAACGGATCTCCGGGTCAAGCCTCACGGCAGCGCGGCGCGCCGGTCGTCGGCGCGCCGCGCTGCCGGCGGTCAGGCGAACGGATCGCGCAGGATGATCGTGTCGTCGCGGTCGGCACCGGTCGCGACCAGCGCGAGCGGGCATTCGGCCAGCTCCTCGACCGCGCGCAGATACGCCCGTGCCGCCGGCGGCAGCTTGGAGAATTCGCGCACGCCCGAGGTCGGTTCCTGCCAGCCCGGGAATTCCAGGTAGACCGGCTTGCACTCTTCCCAGCCGGCCGCATCCAGCGGCGCAAGGGTGCGCTGCTTGCCGCGGTATTCGTAGGCGATGCAGACCTTGATCGACGGCAGGCCGTCGAGCACGTCGAGCTTGGTGATGGCCAGGCCCGAGATGCCGCTGATCTGCACGGCGCGCTTGAGCGCGACGAGGTCGATCCAGCCGCAGCGCCGCGGCCGCCCCGTGGTCGCACCGTATTCGTTGCCGCGCTTGCGCAGCGTTTCGCCCATCTCGTCGTTGAGCTCGGTCGGGAACGGACCGCCGCCCACGCGGGTCGCGTAGGCCTTGGCGATGCCGAGCACATAGTCGATGTCGCGCGCGCCGACGCCGCAGCCCGCGTACGCGCCGCCGACCGTCGTGTTCGACGAGGTCACGTAGGGGTAGGTGCCGTGGTCGATGTCCAGCAGCGAGCCCTGCGCGCCTTCGAACAGGATCTTCTTGCCGGCCTTGCGCAGCTCGTAAAGGATGGTCGAGACGTCGTCGACCATGGGCTTGACGTAGTGGCCGAAGGTCAGCGCCTCGTCGAGCACCTTCTGGTAGTCGACCGTGTCGGCCTTGAGCCAGTTGGCGAGCACGAAGTTGTGGTAGTCGACCGCGTCGCGCAGCTTGTCGGCGAGCTGGTCCGGATAGAACAGGTCGGCCACGCGCACGCCGCGGCGGGCGACCTTGTCCTCATAGGCCGGACCGATGCCGCGCCCCGTCGTGCCGATGGCCTTGGCGCCGGACGCCTTCTCGCGCGCCTGATCGACGGCGATGTGGTACGGCATGATCAGCGGCGTCGCCGGCGAGATCTTCAGGCGCGAGCGCACGTCCACGCCCTGCGCTTCGAGTTCGGCGATCTCGGTCTGCAGCGCTTGCGGCGACAGCACCACGCCGTTGCCGATCAGGCACAGCGCCTCGTCGCGCAGGATGCCCGACGGAATCAGGTGCAGCACGGTCTTCTTGCCGCCGATGACGAGGGTATGGCCGGCATTGTGGCCGCCCTGGAAGCGCACGACGGCGCCGACTTCCTCGGTCAGCAGATCGACGATCTTGCCCTTGCCCTCGTCGCCCCACTGGGCGCCGAGGATTACGACTGACTTGCCCATGATTTCCTGATCCTCAAAGCTGAAAACGACGGGTGCCCGCTCGCGCGGGCGCCGGAAAACCGAGGCGGTCAGAACACCCGCCGGATGAGCTGCAGGGCGAGCAGGCCGAGCACGATCATGACCGCGCCGGCGACCCGCAGGTCGCGCTCGCCCAACCCTTGCAGCAGCTCGGCCATGCGCTTCCACAGGGCCGGCGCCGCGAACAGGAACAGTCCCTCCACGACGAGCACCAGGCACAGTGCCGCGTTGAGATCCTTCACCGCTTATTTGCTTTCGTTGAAATAGCGCAGCAGTTCGCTCTTGGGGTCGAGCAACAGTACGCCGCTGCCGTTGCCGAACGACTCGCGATAGGTTTCGAGGCTGCGCGTGAACGCGTAGAACTCCGCATCCTTGCCGTAGGCCTGGGCGTAGATCTCCGCGGCCTTCGCATCGCCGGCGCCGCGCACCGACTGGGCCGCCTTGTTCGCATCGGCCAGCAGCACCTGGCGCTGGCGGTCGGCGTCGGCGCGGATGGTCTCGCCGGCCTCGGTGCCGCGCGCGCGCAGATCGTTGGCGACCTGCTTGCGCTCGGCGCGCATGCGTTCGTAGACCGAGGTCAGCACGGTGCCTTCTTCGGGGAAGTTGATGCCCTTGATGCGCACGTCGACGATCTGGATGCCGAGCGAGCCGCGCGCGGCCGCATCGGCCTTGGCGCGCACGCGCGTGGTGATGTCCACGCGGCCGTCGGCGATGAGTTCGTGCAGCGGGCGCGCATTGAATTCGAAGCGCAGCGCGTCCTTGACGATCGGCGTCAGGCGCAGGGTGGCCTGATCCTCGGCACCGCCGGAAGCACCGTAATACAGCGCGACGTCGTCGATCTTCCACTTGACGTAGAAATCGACGAGCACGCTCTTCTTTTCCGAGGTCAGGTAGCGCTCGGGCTTGGTGTCCAGGCCGAGGATGCGCTTGTCGAAGCGCAGCACCTGCTGCACGAACGGCAGTTTCCACTGCAGGCCGGGCTCGTAGCCGGCATGGACGATGCGGCCGAACTGCAGCAGCAGCGCGGTCTCGCCCTCGCGCACGATGAACGTGGAGTTGACGCCGAGCAGCACCAGCAGCGCGGCGATCAGTGCGGCAAACGATTTCATTGCTGGCCTCCGCGCGCCGCGCGCGTCGTCTCGTCGGGGTTCTGCACCAGCACGCCGGCACCCGGCGCGAGCTTGTCCACCGGCAGGTTGATCAGGCTGCGGCCGTTGCTGGAGTCGATGACCTTGACGCTGTCTCGCAGCACCTGCTGCATGGTTTCCAGATACAGGCGCCGGCGCGTGACCTCGGGCGCGGCCTTGTACTGGGCGACGAGCTGATTGAAGCGGTCCGCGTCGCCTTCGGCGCGGGCGATGCGCTCGGCGCGGTAGCCTTCGGCCTGAGCCTTGATGCGGGCGGCTTCGCCGCGCGCCTCGGGCACGACCTTGTTGGCGTAGGCCTGCGCCTCGTTCTCGGTCTGCTGCTTGTTCTCGCGCGCGTTGGTCACGTCGTCGAACGCGTCCTTGACCTCATGCGGCGGCGCGACCGACTGGAAATTGACCTCGGTCACGGCCACGCCGGCGTCGTAGGAATCCAGGGTCGCCTGCAGCACCTTCTTGGTCTCGGCGACGAGTTCGGCGCCCTGGCCCGACAGGATCGGCCCGATCGCGCTGCCGCCGATGACCTGACGCACGGCGCTCTCGGCCGCCTGCTTGACGGTCTCGCTGTCGACGTCCTTGACGCGGAACAGGAACTTCTCGGCGTCGCTGACCTGGTACTGCACGTTGAAGTCGATGCTGACGATGTTCTCGTCCATGGTCAGCATGCGCACGCTGTCGGCGAGCAGGCGCACGTCCTTGATCTTGACCTTGGTGACGGTCTCGATCGGCCGCGGCCACTTGAGGTTGAAGCCCGGGCTCATGATGCGGGTCTTCTTGCCGAAGCGCTGCACGACGCCGACGTCGCGGGCGTTGATGACGCTCCAGCTGTCGAGGATCAGCCAGGCCAGCAGGATCGCGACCACCGCCACGAGAATGCCGCCGGAACCGCCGCCGTTGCCGCCGCCACCGCCGAACAGGTTCCCGAAGCGCTCGCGCAGGCGCCGCAGCGCGTCTTCCATATCCGGGCCTTTCTGGTTGCCGCGCCAAGGGTCGCGTTTGCCCGGCTCATTCCATGCCATGAGTTGACCTCGTGTTTGTCCGCGCCGTCGCCGGCACGCCGTTGTAGGAACCGCCGCCGCGTCCCGACCGCGCCGCCGCATCGTGCCGTCGGCCTGCCCGCAGCCGCGCCGCGAAACCGCGGCGGCGCGACCGATCCGGTCCCACGGCTGCACTCACGCGATGCGCTGCGCTACCGCTGGGACAGGACAGGGAGGAATACGGTTGTCCGGTCGGCAACCGCGGCTGACGGACGCGGAGCGTCGTCGGGGACGGATTGCGGCAGGATTGTACCGGACGGAGTCGATGAGCGGGCACGTCGGAAGTCTGGAGGCGGCCTGAGCCAGATCGGGACGTTCCTCGCGGACTCAAGGGCGCTGCGGCGAGACGCCGCGGGTGCCTCCGCCGCGCCACTGCAGTCGCCTCAGTCGATGCCCTGCGCCGGCGCGACGGCCGCCGCCAGCGCCTGGCGCAGGAAGCCGCCATCGCCATCGCCGAGGCCGAACAGGGCCTGCAGCCGCGGGCGCGGTGCATCCAGCACGAGCGCCCAGCCGCCGTCGTCGAGGGGGTTTTCCTGCTGCACCACGCCGGCCTCGTACAGCCGCGCACGCAGGCGGCCCTGCGCCGGTGCCAGCTGCAGGACGATGCGCAGGCGCTCGCGGCCGAGCTGCGCGACGATGGCCTCGCGCAGCAGGTCCAGGCCCAGGTCCTGCGCGGCCGAGATCCAGACGCGCGCCTGGCGGTCGCCGTCGAGATCGTCGCGGCGCGGCGTCATGCCGTCGAGCCTGTCGATCTTGTTGAACACCAGCAGCTGCGGCAGATCTGCTGCGCCGATTTCGGCCAGCACCGCCGCCACGTCGGCCATGCGCTGCTCGCGCTCGGGATCGGCCGCGTCGACGACGTGCAGCAGCAGGTCGGCGTCGCGCGTCTCGGCCAGAGTGGACTGGAACGCCGCGACGAGATCGTGCGGCAGATCGCGGATGAAACCGACCGTATCGGCCAGTACGAACGGGCCGCAGGGCAGCCCGTCGATGCGCCGCAGGGTCGGGTCCAGGGTCGCGAACAGCTGATCGGCCGCATACACGCCGGCACCGCTGAGGCGGTTGAACAGCGTCGACTTGCCGGCATTGGTATAGCCGACCAGGGACACGGTCGGGATCGCGTTGCGCTGGCGGCTGCGCCGCGTCTGCTCGCGCTGCAGCGCGACCTTGTCCAGGCGCTCCTGCAGCTGCTGTATGCGTCCGCGCAGGTAGCGCCGGTCGAGTTCGAGCTTGGTCTCGCCGGGACCGCGCAGGCCGATCGCGCCGCCGCGCTGGCTGTCCAGGCCGCTCCAGCCGCGCACGAGGCGCGTGGCCATGTGCTTGAGCTGGGCCAGCTCCACCTGCAACTTGCCTTCGTGCGAACGCGCGCGCAGCGCGAAGATGTCGAGGATCAGGCCGGTACGGCCGACCACGCGGCATTCGCAGAATTTTTCGAGGTTGCGCTCCTGGACCGGGCTCAAGGTGTCGTTGACGAGAATCAGGTCGGCCTCGTTGGCCAGCTTGATCTCGCGCAGTTCCTCGACCTTGCCGGTGCCGAGCAGGAAACGCGCGTTCGGCGCATCGACGCGGGCGAACACCCGCGCGACGACCGTGGCGCCGGCCGACGCCGCGAGCTCGGCGAATTCGTCCAGGCGCGCAGCCGCGTCGGTGTCGCCCGCCCTGTTGGTCTGGACGAGCACCGCGCGCTCGCCCCTTGCGGCCCGGTCGTACAGAGCGCTCAGCCTTCGTTCGGGTCGCCGTGCCCGTCCTCGGCGGCGTGGTCGTTGCCGTGACCGTGGTGGCCGTCGCCGAGGCGCACGTTGCGGCTGGGCACGACCGTGGAGATCGCGTGCTTGTAGACCATCTGGCTGACCGTATTGCGCAGCAGCACGACGAACTGGTCGAAGGACTCGATGGTGCCTTGCAGCTTGATGCCGTTGACGAGGTAGATGGACACCGGCACGCGCTCGCGGCGCAAGGCGTTCAGAAACGGATCCTGCAGCGACTGCCCTTTTGACATTGGTAGTTCTCCTAGAGCGAACCGGAAAAAAAGCAGCGGGGAATGCGCCCCATAAACCCGGCGCCCCGGTCCAAGTGTCCGGATCTTAACCGGTCTTGAATGCGGCGAGAATGTCGACCGCGTTATGAAACCGGCAAGCCGGCGGCGGCGCCGAGAAACAGCGCCAGCGCGTCCTCGGCGCGTGCGTACAGGCCGCCGCGTTCGGGGTCCAGCCAGCGCGCGTCGAGCTCGGTGCGCAGCATCGTGATCTGGCGCTTGGCCAGCTGGCGCGTCACGAAGATGCCGCGCTCGCGCAGTTCGGCACGGTCGAATTCGCCGTCGAGGTATTGCCAGGCCTGGCGATAGCCGACTGCACGCAGGGCCGGCAGATCCGCCGGCAGATCGCCGCGCGCGCGCAGCGCCTGCACTTCCTCGATCAGACCGGCCGCCAGCATCGTGTCGAAGCGCTCGGCGATGCGCGCGTGCAGCGGCGCGCGGTCCTGCGGCACCAGCGCGAGCTTGAGCAGCCGATACGGCGGTGGCTGTGTGCGCCCGTGCTGCAGCGCGCTCAGGGGCTGGCCGGTCAGCGCGATGACTTCCAGCGCGCGCAGCACGCGCTGCGTGTCGCTGGCGCGGATGCGCGCAGCGGCGGCCGGATCCTGCTGCGCCAGCCGCGCATGCAGCGCGGCCAGACCGTCGCGTTCCAGTTCGGCCTGCAGCTGCGCGCGCAGCGCGGCGTCGGCGACCGGCAGGTCGGAGAAGCCGCGCGTCAGCGCGCGGAAGTACAGTCCGGTGCCGCCGACCAGCAGCGGCACGCGGCCGGCGGCCGTGATCGCGGCCATTTCGCGCAGGGCGTCGCTGCGGAACTCGCCGGCCGAATACGGCTGGCCCGGATCGCGGATGTCGATCAGGCGGTGCGGATGGCGCGCGAGCGTGGCCGCGTCGGGCTTGGCGCTGCCGATGTCCAGGCCGCGATAGACCAGGGCCGAGTCGACGCTGATCAGCTCCACGGCGAAGCGCTCGGCCAGCGCGCAGGCCAGCGCGGTCTTGCCCGAAGCGGTAGGGCCCATGAGCAGGACGGCGGGCGGACGCGTATCGAGAGCGGACATCGGCCGATTGTAGCGGCGCCGTGCCGGCGCCGGCGACCGCGGCGCAGGGCGAGCCAGCCGTGAAAAAAGTACACATTGCGCGAAACCGAGACCCGGCCGCGGCGCAGCACGAACGCGGCGCCGCGCGCCGCCGTTCAGGCCCGTGACGCCGGCGACGTACCGCGCCGGCGCGGACAGGCCCTGCCCGGCGCGCGCCGAGCGCGCGCCGGACGACTCAGCGGGCGACGCCCATTTCCTGCAGCAGGTTGCTCGCGCCGTCGATCTTGTCCATGACCCAGAGCATGTAGCGCACGTCGACCTGGATCGAGCGGGTCAATGCCGTGTCGAAGATCCAGTCGGCGCTGACGCTGTCCCAGTTGCCGTCGAAGGCCAGACCGACCAGGCGGCCGCGAGAATCCAGCGCCGGCGAACCGGAATTGCCGCCGGTGATGTCCAGATCGGCGAGGAAATTCACCGGCAGGGTGCCGTTCTTCGCCGCATGGCTGCCGTAGTCGTGCGCGACCAGCGCGTGATATTCCTTCGCCGGCGTGTCGAACGGATCCTCGCCGGTGGTCTTGGCCACGATGCCGTCGCCGGTCGTGAACGGCGTGAATTCCACGCCGTCCTTCTTGAAGCCCTGCACGCGGCCGAAGGTCACGCGCAGCGAGCTGTTGGCGTCGGGATAGACCGGCTGCTGCAGCGATTCGTTGTAGGCGATCATCGCCTGCATGTAGCGCGGACGCAGGCGCAGCTCATCGCCGAGGCGCTGCTTGCGCGCCCGCTCGATGTTCAGCAGCTCCGGCATCAGCGCGACCATGAACTTCAGCGCCGCATCGTCGGTGACCTCGATCTCGCTGCGCTTGGCCTTGAACCACTTCAGGCGCTCGTCGGTCGCGGTCAGGCGCGTGCCGGCATACAGCGCGTCGACCTTCTGCACCAGCGCCGCATCATCGCCGATCGCCGTGCCGAGCCAGCCGTCCAGCGCGGCCACGCGCTGGTTCGCCGGCAGCTTCACGTAGCCGCGCAGGAAATGCGTGAACAGCTGGCGGTCGACGGCCGGATCCATGCGCCGCTCCCACTGCTTGAGCGTGCCTTCGATCTTGGGCTCGTCGCGGGTCTGGAAGCCCTGCTCGCGCTGCAGGTCCGGCTTGCTGCGCTCGATCGCCGTGCGATAGATGTGGTAGCTCGCGTTGTACAGGAAGGTGCGGTTCAGATAGCCGAGCACGAGATCGCGGTCGCGCAGTTCGCGCTGCCTGGCAAGCACGCCGCGCAGTTCGTCGATGTCGCCGCCCAGCGCCGCGGTTGCCTCGCCCTGGCCGCGCAGCCACTGCAGCAGCGCGTTTTCCTTCTGCGTCTTGACGTCGACCGCATGCGCCTTGGCCAGGCCTTCGAGCTGGCCGCGGAAATTCTTCAGATAGTTGTTGAAGCCCGCCACGCTGTTGGCGTACTTGACCGCGACGGCCGGATCCCTGGCACCGGCCGCATTGATGATGCCGAGGATTTCCTCGTACCAGCGGATGTTGGCCGGGTACTGCCACTGGATCGCGTCGCGCGTCTCCTCGGCCAGACGATAGCGGTTGGTACGGCCCGGATAGCCCGCGACCATGACGAAGTCGCCGGCCTCCAGGCCGTCCGCGTTCAGCGGCAGGAAGTGCCTGGGCTTGAACGGCACGTTGTCCTTGGAATACGGCTTGGAGCTGCCGTCCTTGGCGACGTAGGCGCGCAGGAAGCTGAAGTCGCCGGTGTGGCGCGGCCACATCCAGTTGTCGACGTCGCCGCCGAACTTGCCGATCGCATCCGGCGGCGCATAGACCAGACGTACGTCCTTGATCTCGCGCTGGCGTACGAGCTGGAAGCTGTAGCCGCCGTGGAAGTTGTAGACGTCGCACTTGATGCCCGGCTTCTCGCACTTGGCGACCGCGGCCTTCTGCGCCTTGTCGACCGCCTCGTAGCGTTCGAGGCCGCCGACCTTGGGGTCGATCTTGCCGACGATCTCGCGCGTGATGTCGCGGATCTCGTCGGTCACGTAGACGCGCTGGTTCGGATCGCCGGGCAGTTCCTCGGCCTGGCTGCGCGCGAGGAAACCGTCGCGGATCAGGTTCTTCTCCGCCGTGGAGTTGTACTGGATCGCGCCGTAGGCGCAGTGATGATTGGTGACGACCAGGCCTTCGGGCGACACGAACGACGCGGTGCAGCCGCCGATGCTGACGACGGCGCCCATGGTCGGCCCGGTCAGATCGGTCAGGCCCGCCGGATCGAGCTCCAGGCCGCGCTGTTTGAGCTGGGTCGCGATGGCCGGCAACTGGGCCGGCTGCCACATGCCTTCGTCGGCGGCGGCAAGGGTGGCGAAACAGGCGGCAACGGCGGTGACTAGGACTCGACGCACGGACAGGCTCCCGATGGAGTGAAGACGAAGGATGCGGCGCTGCCGGCCTGCAGTTCGGCGCGGCCCTCCCCAGGGCGCGCCGAAGCCGGACGCAACGGCGGTTTATGCCGCGGCCGGCCGCGCGCAGGCCAGCGCCGAAAGTCATGCCGACGCCCGCGGAGCGCCGCGCATGCGAGACTTGGCCGCATGGACGCGATTCACGCACTCGCGGCGCAGCTGCGCCGGGCTCGCCACATTCTCGTGCTGACCGGCGCCGGCATCTCCGCCGAATCCGGCATCGCCACGTTCCGCGACGCGCAGAGCGGGCTCTGGGCGCGCTTCCGGCCCGAAGACCTGGCTACGCCGGAGGCCTTCCGCCGCGATCCGGGCCTGGTCTGGCGCTGGTATGCCTGGCGCCGCGAACAGGTCGCCGCGGCGCAGCCGAATGCGGCGCATCGCGCGCTCGTCGAGCTCGCGCAGCGGCGCACGACGACCCTGGTCACGCAGAACGTCGACGACCTGCACCAGCGCGCCGGCTCGACCGGCGCGATCTGCCTGCACGGTTCGATCATGCGCACCGTCTGTTCGGTGACGAAGCTGGAAATCGCCGCGGGCTGGCTCGCCGCGCAGACCGGCGAACCGCCGCGTTCGCCGCATCATGCCGACGGCCTTGCGCGGCCCGGCGTGGTCTGGTTCGGCGAGAATCTGCCGGCCGACGCGCTGGAGCGCGCGAACGCCGCGGCGAAGGACTGCGACGCCGTGCTCGCGATCGGCACCTCGGCCCTGGTCTATCCGGCGGCCGGACTGCCGGCGCTGGCGCAGCGCCACGGCGCCTGGTTCGCCGAAATCAATCCGCAGCCCACGCCGCTGACGCCGACCGCCGACCTGGTCGTCGCGCAGGCCGCGGGCCTGGCCTTGCCGGCCGTACTGGCCGCCTGGGAGGACGCATGAAAACGCATCACGCCCTGCGCATCGCCGCCATCGCCGCGGCGGCCCTGCTCACCGCCTGCATGGCGCAGCCCGTCGTCGTCGCGACGGCACCGGTCACGCCGGCGCTCGCCTATGAAGTCGCCGCCGAACCGGAACGCTATGCCGGCGCCGAAGTGATCTGGGGCGGCATGATCCTGGGCCTCGTCAATCGCGAAAGCCAGACCGAGGTCACCATCCTGGCCTATCCGCTGGATTCGGCGCAGCGCCCGGTTCCGTCGGCCGGCTCGCGCGGCCGCTTCATCATCGTGCTGCCGGGCTATGTCGAGCGGCACGACTACCCGGACGGCCTGTTCGTGACCTTGAGCGGCCGCCTCGCCGGCAGCCGCGCCGGCCACGTCGACGAACAGACCTTCGTCTATCCGCTGGTGGAGGCCGCGCACGTGCATCGCTGGCCGCCGGGCTTCCAGTTCGACCGCCCGCAATGGCACATCGGCATCGGTGTCGGCGTGCGGCTGTAGCGCGGGAATCGGGAATCGGCCAAACGCAAGCGCGAAGCGTGCCCCGTCCCGCCCGTGAATCTGATCGGTCCGGTGACTGCGCGTCGTTACGATGACGATCACATGCCGCAAGAAGACACGACAATGAAATTCCGACCCGGTTTTGCGCTGACGCTCCTGTTGCCGCTGACGGCCGGTGGGGCCGATCTTTCCGCGGCGTTTCCGCAGCTCGCGAAGATGCAGCTGCGCAACGAAGGCGTCACCGTGCTGTATCCGCGCGAACACGCCGGCAAGGCACCGCCGCCAGCCTGGCTGCGCGACTACGAGGAAGCCGGCGTCTATGCATCTGCGCCGCTGACCCTGACCCTGGACGGCCTGCCGCCGCTGACCCTGGCCTGCGATTCGGGCCCCAGCGCCGATCCGAGCTGCCGCCTGCTGCGCGATGCGGAAAAGCCCGACGAAACCGTGTTCGAGGCGCCGGGAACGCAGTTCGCGTTCCTGCCCGATGCGCGCATCGTCGTCGGCGGCCACAGCGACACCTATTACGACGAGCGCCGCACCTATCAGTGGAAAAAAGACCGTTTCGTCGAAGTCGCGCAGCCGCTGCGCCATGTCGGCGTCAGCGGCGCGTTGAAGCAGGCCGTGATCCTGCGCCGCGCGCCCGGCGCCAAGGCCGCCGAGCTCGGCCTGACCCTGGCCGCCGGCACGCGCGTGACCGTGCTGCTCAACGATGCGCGCAAGGGCACCGGGAACGAGGAGTTCAGTCCCGATTATCTGCTGCTGACGCCCGAAGGCATCGTCGGCTGGGCGCATCTGCCGGGCAATCCCGACGGCACGACGGCGGTGGAAGGACTGTATTACCGCGGCGACTGAGCCTCGTTGGGCCGGACGGTGCCGCCGCGGGATCGCGGCGCATGCCGCTCCTCCCTGCGCTCGCTGCCGCCGGAAAGAGCGAAAGCCTCGATCGAGGCTTTCGCTTGCCGGCCTGCGATCGGCTTGCGGCTGGTCCGGCGGACTCGCCGCACGCGCGGCGGCATTCCGCTCAGTCGCGGCTGTCGGGCTCGAAGAAACACCAGCGCACCTCGGGGAACTCGGCGCGGAACGCGGCCTCGACGCGGTTGATGTCCTCGATCAGGTCGCGCGGCGCGAGGTAACGGCTCATCTCGGCCTTGATCGCGACCATGACGTCCGGGCCCATCTGCAGGGTCAGCAGGTTGTAGACCTGCCTGATCTCCTCGCGCGCGGTCAGGAACTTCAGCATGGCCTCCTTCGTGCGCGGCTCCACGCCCTGCCCGATCAGCAGCGCCTTGATCTCGACCGCGATGAACACGGCGATCACGATCAGCAGCACGCCGATGCCGACCGAACCGACCGCGTCGTAGAGGGGATTGCCGGTGGCCATGGTCAGCAGCACCGCGCCGAGCGCGAACACCAGGCCGAGCAGCGCCGCCAGATCCTCGCCGAAGATCACGATCAGCTCGCTCTGCCGGCTGTCGCGGAACCAGCGCCAGAGGCTCTGCGAACCGCGCGCCTTGTTCACTTCGGTCAGGCAGCCCCACATCGACAGGCTTTCGGCGATGATGCCGAAGGTCAGCACGCCGACCGCGAGCCAGCCCCATTTCAGCGGCTCGGGATGCTGCAGCTTGTGCAGGCCTTCGTAGATCGAAAACATGCCGCCGACGCTGAACAGCATGAGCGCGACGAGGAAGGACCAGAAATACACGGCCTTGCCGAAGCCCAGCGGATAGTCCGGCGACGGCGGCGCCTTGGCCTTGCGCAGGCCGATCAGCAGCATGCCCTGGTTGCCGCAGTCGGCCAGCGAATGCACGGCCTCGGCCAGCATCGAGCCGGACCCGGTCAGCAGCGCCGCGACGAGCTTGGCGACGAAGATCGCGAAGTTCGCGCCGAGCGCGTAGAAAATCGTCTTTACCGAATCCGCCTTGCCGGCCATCTGCGCGTTCCTCTCTGGATAGACTCGAATCCGTGCCCGCAGCCCGGCTCCGATGCCGTGCTGCGCCTCCCCGCAATCGCGCAAGGCCCCCTGTCGCGCGGGCATTGCGCCGCCGCCGTGGCTCGACGGCGCTCAGGCCGGCAGGGCCGACGTCGGATCGTTCCGGCCATCGGGCGGCAGCCGGCGGCGGAGTCTAGCATCGCCGTTCTGCAGGACCGGGACGGATTCCGCGACGCCCCGTCCCGCGTCCGGCGATCGGGTTCGCCAGATTGCCGTCCGCGCCGGCAGTGCAGCGCTACGGGGTCTGCGCGAGCAGGAACGCCGCCTTCGGCGCAAGTTCGCTGCGCGGGCAATGGCTGGCGATCAGCTGCAATCGCGCGCGCCATTGCGGCGAGCCTTCGCGCGCGCGCTGGGCCAGCTGCCAGCACAGCTCGGCCAGACCCGGCAGATCGGCCGCGCGCGCGCCGAGGTCGCGCGCAAGCTGCTCGGCATCCGTATCCGCGCCTATGCGCAGCCACGCCCGCGCCAGCTGCAGTTGCTGCGGCGGCGGCAGGTCGATGCCGGCCGCATCGACCTTGCGGTAGTCGTCGACGACCTGCTTGACCTTGCGCGCCGCGGCCGCATCGGCCAGCGGCAGCTCGATCACGCGCGCCAGCGCCGCACGCAGCGCCGCCGGCTGGTTGGCGTAGCGCGCGCAGCGGTACAGCGCGATGCGCACATCCAGCGACGGCGCGCCGGCGCGGTCCAGCGGTTCCAGCAGCGCCAGCGCCTGACGTGTTTCGAGCCGGCCCAGATGCTGCAGCGCACGTTCCAGCGCATCGCCGGCGGCCTTGGCCTGATCGGCCTTCTCGTCGGCGTCGAGGAACTCGCGCTGCTCCCAGCCCAGGCTGCGCACGCCCAGCGCGAGCAGGGCGCCGCTGACGATGCCGCCGGCATGCGCGTCGAAGCCCACACCGGCCCCGGCGTTGGCCATCAGGTTGAACAGTTCCCAGCCGAGCCAGAACGGCAGCAGCCACAGCGCCGTGATGCGCGAATAGCCGAACGCGACGAAGGCCCACCAGAACACGCGCACCTGGCGCGTGCCCCAGAGCACGCAATAGGCGCCCATGAGGCCGGCGATCGCGCCCGAAGCGCCGAGCATCGCGCCGACATCGCCCCAGCGATAAGCCAGCGCGGTCAGCGCGGCGCCGCAACCGGCAAGCAGGTACAGGCCCAGGAACAGACCGGCGCCGAGCGCGCCTTCGACCAGCAGGCCGAGCACGACGAGGAACAGCATGTTGCCGAACAGATGGCCGAAGCCGCCATGCAGGAACATCGAGCTCAGTACGCGCAGCGGATCGAGTTCGGAATAGCGCAGCACGTGGCGCTCGGTGAACTGGCGCTGCCACAGCCGCTCGAATTCGTCGCGGTGCAGCTTCCACTGGGCATGCCGCGGATCCTGTTCGCCGATCAGCGCGTTCTCGTGCAGCGCGCGCAGGAAGTGCGCGTCGGCCTGCAGCAGGCTCACGAGCTGTTCCTGCGGCAGCTCGTCCAGATGCGGCAGCAGTTCGTCCAGCCGCGGCTGCGGATTCGCCTGGCGCCAGTCGCGGTACAGCGGCAGCTCGATCTGCGCGAGCCCGGCCTCGCCGTAGTAGTGCGCGGCACGCTGCAGCGCCGCGCCGTCGCCGCTCTGCAGGAACAGGAACACGAATACATTGATCACGACCAGGGACATGGTCGCGAACGGAAAATTCGCCCGGTTCAACGGACGGTGCAGCGGCAATATCAGCACGGCGAAGCTCCCCTGGCAGGCTGTCGAAAAACGGGCCCTTGCCCGTTCTTCAATCCAACGGCGCCAGCGAAGCGCGCGCGCTCGGCGAGTCGATCGCCTGCGTGATCGGCTCGCGGACGATCCATCGTTGGATCGCCCCCGGCAGGTTGCATTCGCCAGCCGGCCGGGCGGCCGATTCTACGACCTGCCCCGTCGCCGCGCCGCACCTTGCGCGGCGGCCGGCTTTTCCTATAGTTCCGGATCCTTGTCTTTCGACGGTACCCGCAATGGGACGCTGGCGTCCGCCGCAAGCCGCTTCCACCGCGCTGATCACGCGTGCCGGCCACGACCGGCTCAAGGCCGAGCTCGATCATCTGTGGCGCGAGCGCCGGCCCGAGGTCGTCCGCGCGCTGGCCGCCGCCGCGGCCGAGGGCGACCGTTCGGAGAACGCCGAATACACCTACCGCAAGAAGCAGCTCGGCGAGATCGACCGCCGCGTGCGCTATCTCGGCAAGCGCCTGGAAACCCTGAAGATCTCGCCGGATGCGCCGACCGACCGCGCGGCCGTCTATTTCGGCGCCTGGATCACGCTCGAAGACGAACACGGCCACGAGAAGCGCTACCGCATCGTCGGCCCCGACGAGACCGATGCCGCACGCGGCTGGATCAGCATCGATTCGCCGCTGGCCCGCGCCGTACTGAAAAAGCGCATCGACGACGAGTTCGCCGCCGAACTCCCCGACACTCGCGCAAGCTTCGTCGTCGTCGACATCCGCTACGGCGAGGAATAAGGACACGCGTACGCCATGCGCAGCGGCGGCGGATAGCGGCGGCCGGCCCGCAGCGGGCGGAAGCACTCGGCCTCGGCGTAGAACGCCGCGTCGTCGTTGGCCGGATGCCAGCCCGGAATGCCCGAGATCGGCAGCGCGCGCAGTTCCTGCGGGTCGTTGAGCAGGCGGCCCGCGGCGATGGCGGCGGCCAGCGCGTTCAGCGCCTGCGGCATCGTTACGCCGTCGTCGTCGAGAACGGCAACGGCCTTGCCCGTGATCAGCTTGCCGGGCACCAGCGCCATTTCGAGCAAGGCGTGACCGAACACCTCGGCGCGGATGCGGCCGTCATGCCAGGCCTGGCGCGCGTCCCAGAACAGGCCGCGCCAGTCGTGCGCATCCCAGCAGGCGAGCAGCGCGGGATCGCGCAGCACGACGACGACACCGCCTTCGTCGAAATGGGTCAGCGCGCACTGCGCACGGCTGCGCTGCTTGTCGCCCATCCGCGCGATCTCGGCGACCTGGCGACGATTCAGCGCCGCCTTGACGGCCGCATGGCGGCGCCAGATCAGCGCATTGAAGAAGTCGTGCCAGTTGTCCGCGCGCGTCGCGATCTCGGCACGCGCATGGATGCGCGTTTCGTAGTGCAAACCGTCGGCGAGCAGCTGCGGCGTCTGCTCGACGAAGCGCCAGGACTGCTCCCAGCCGCGATTGAGTTCGGCGACGCTCGGAAATTCCGCCGCGGCGATCCAGTCGGCGGCGTCGCTCCAGGCGGCGAGCGGCGGCCGGCTCAGCACCGCGGGATCCAGCGCCGCGCGGCTCGGTGCGACGAAGCGCATCGCCCGGAGGCTCAGCCGGGCAGCCGCGCGAACAGATCGTGCTGGTCGGCGTGGATGACCTCGACCTCGGCGAACTGGCCCGGGCGCAGTTTCTGGCCGTTGTCGATGTGCACGACGCCGTCGATCTCCGGCGCATCGGCCGCCGAGCGCGCGACCGCGCCGTCGGCGTCGACCGCATCGACGAGCACCTTGCGGCGGCTGCCGACCTTGCGGTCCAGGCGCCCGGCGCTGATTTCGGCCTGCACTTCCATGAAGCGCTCGAGGCGTTCTTCCTTGACTTCGTCGGGCACCGCATCGGGCAGATCGTTGGCCTTGGCGCCTTCGACCGGCGAATAGGCGAACGCGCCGACGCGGTCGAGCTGCGCTTCACGCAGGAAATCCAGCAGCTCCTCGAACTCGGCCTCGGTCTCGCCCGGGAAGCCGACGATGAAGGTCGAACGGATCGTGAGTTCCGGACAGATCGCGCGCCAGTTCCTGACCCGCGCAAGCACCTTGTCGACGGCGCCCGGACGTTTCATGAGCTTGAGGATGCGCGGGCTCGCGTGCTGGAACGGGATGTCCAGATACGGCAGCAGCTTGCCGTCGGCCATCAGCGGCACGATCTCGTCGACGTGCGGATACGGATAGACGTAGTGCAGCCGCGTCCAGACGCCGAGTTCGGACAGGCCCTGGCAGAGTTCGGTCATGCGCGTGCGGTACGGCTTGCCGCGCCATTCGCGCTCGGCGTACTTGAGGTCCACGCCGTAGGCGCTGGTGTCCTGCGAGATCACCAGCAGTTCCTTGACGCCGCCCTTGACGAGCTTTTCGGCCTCGGTCAGCACCTGGTCGACCGGGCGCGAGACCAGATCGCCGCGCATCGACGGAATGATGCAGAACGAACAGCGGTGATTGCAGCCTTCGGAAATCTTCAGATAGGCGTAGTGCTTGGGCGTGAGCTTCAGGCCCTGCGGCGGCACGAGGTCGAGAAACGGATCGTGCTTCGGCGGCAGCTGCGCGTGGACCGCGTTCATGACGCTGGCGTAGTCCTGCGGCCCGGAGATCGACAGCACGTCCGGATGCGCCTCGCGGATCACCTCGGCCTTGGCGCCGAGGCAACCGGTGACGATGACCTTGCCGTTCTCGGCCAGCGCCTCGCCGATCGCATCCAGCGATTCCTCCACGGCCGCGTCGATGAAGCCGCAGGTGTTGACGACGACGACGTCGGCGTCGTCATAGGTCGGCACGATGTCGTAACCCTCCACGCGCAGCTGGGTGAGGATGCGTTCGGAGTCGACCAGGGCTTTGGGACAGCCGAGGCTGACGAAGCCGACCTTGGGATTCTGGCGGGACATGGGAAGCTCGGGGGAAAGGCAAGCGCGGAAGTGTAAGGCCAATGCCGGCGGAATAGCAGTTGCCGGCGCCCGCCCGGGCAGTCTGCGGGCTGCGCCGCGGCGCCCCGCCCGCCGGCGCCGGGGCAGCTGCGCCGCCGTCCGGACCGGCGGCGTGAAATTTGTTTACTTGGCTGGCGCACGGACCGCGCTAGCATTGGCCAGCGGCCGTACGGGGCGGCCACAGGGAACCTGCCAGCGCAATGCCGATCCGCCCGTCCTTGGAAAGGTCTGAACAAGCGTCCGCGGCGCGGCCCTTGTATTCCGCGGCTTTCCCGCCAGACCCGGCCCGGCGCCGGCAGGGCCGGCCGTTGAGCGCCGCGCTGCCTCGATCGGACTGCAACGACCCGAACCGGGCTCCGGTCTGTCCGGAAGCCTCCGCGCCGCCGCGTCGCCGGCGCGCCTGGGTCGCCATCGCCGTCGCGCTGCTCGTCAGCGGCTTCGGCAGCATGGACCGGCTGTATGCGGACGACCTGTCGCCGATCATGGCCGGGCAGATCGCCGCCTCGGCCCAGCGCATCGCCGGCGGCGTGGAAAGCACCTGGCGCGCCGGCGACAGCCTGCTCGGACCGCTGCTCGGCCGATACGGCCGCCTGCAGCTCGCCCGGGAGATCGGCCTGCTCGAACAGGCGCTGGGCGCGAGCCGGCCGGCCGCAGAGGCCTGGGAAGCCGTCGCCGACCACGCCCGCGCGCTCGGCAACACGCCGCGGCTGATCGAGGCGCTGGACCGCGTCGTCGCGCTGGCCCTGGCCCGCGGCGACTACGACAGCGCCTCGACCCGGGCCGGCGAACTGCTCAAGCACGCCCGCCAGGCCGGCCTCGTGCGCGCCCAGGCCGCGGCCGAGGGCTATCTGGGCATCGTCGCGCGGCGCCGCGGCGAACTCGAGGAAGCCCGCGCCCATCAGGAAACCGCGCTGGCCCTGCGCCGCAGCCAGCACGACCGCTCCGGCGAGGCCCAGGTGCTCATGAACCTCGGCACCGTGCATCGCGACCTCGGCGATTTCGCGCGCGCGCTGGAACTGCAGATAGACGCTTTGGAACTGCGCCGCTCCCTCGGCGACAGCGAGAAGCTCGACCTGTCCTACCGCAACATCGCCCTGCTCTACCGCGAGATCGAGGACACCGAACAGGCGCGGCGCAATTTCGAAGCCGCGCTCGATGCGTCGCGCCGCCATTTCGACCCGCAGTCCATGGCCGGGGCGCTCGGCAGCTACGCGAGCTTCAGCAACGACCTCGGCGACGCGGCCAAGGCGCTGACCATGGCGCGCCAGGCGCGCGCGATCGACGCGAACATCGGCAACCGGCCGTATGTCGGCCTCGAAGATCTGGAAATCGGCCGCGCGCTGATCCGCCTGGACCGCGACGGCGAAGCCGCGGTCGCGCTGCAGGAAGCGCTGACCATCGGCCGCGAACTCAAGCACCGCGAGATCACCGGCGCCGCGCCGGTGCACCTGGGCCGCATCGCGCTGCGCGCCGGCGACGAGGCGCTGGCGACGCAGCGTCTGGACGAAGCGATCAGCATCCTGGCCGAAGCCGGCCTCAAGCCCGCGCTCAGCGAAGCCTTCGGCGCGCGCGAGAAGATCGCCGTGGCCAGCGGCCAGCTCGCCTCGGCGATCGAGTACGCGCACCGCCGCGCCGCGCTGCGCGAGGAAATGCTCGGCACGCGCGCGGGCCGCCAGCTGGCCGCGCTGAAATCGCGCTACGAGCGCGCCGACGCCGATCAGCGCATACGCCTGCTGAGCCTCAACAACGAAGTGCAGAGCCTGCGCCTGAACCAGCAGGCGCTGCTGCGCAATGCCGGCATCGGCGTCGCCGCGGCGCTGGGCCTGCTGCTCGCGCTGCTGGCGCGGCGCTACCGCACGACGCAGCAGCTGAACCGCGCGCTGCAGCAGAAGAACGCCGAGATCAGCGCGCACGAGGCGCGCCTGGAAGCGGCCAATGCCCAGCTCAGCACCCAGGCCGCGGAGCTCTACCAGGCCGCGATCACCGATCCGCTGACCGGCGCCTACAACCGCGGCCATCTGCTGCGCCAGCTCGACGAACACCTGCGCCAGGCGCTGGAGACCGGCCGCGACCTGTCGGTGCTGCTGATCGACTTCGACCATTTCAAGACCATCAACGACGAGCATGGCCATCTCTACGGCGATCGCGTGCTCGCCGGCGGCATCCAGATCGTGCGCCAGTGGCTGGAACCCGGCGACCTCGTCGGCCGCTACGGCGGCGAGGAATTCATCGTCGTCATGCCGGGCCGCAACGCCCAGGAGGCAGCCACCCTGGCCGAACGCCTGCGCGCCAAGGTCGCCCAGGGCCTGGCCAGCCTCGGCGAAGGCCGCCGTTCGCCGACGATCAGCATTGGCCTGGCCGGCCTGCGCGACTGTGGCGCGGCCAGCCTGGAAGACCTGCTCGGCGCGGCGGACGTGGCGGTCTATCGCGCCAAGGCCGAAGGCCGCAATCGCGTCGTGCCGTACGCGGCCTGAGCGCCGCCGGCCGGCACCGTCTTTCCGCGCCGCAAGCACGGGCCGCCGGCGCGGCGCGCAGGATTCGGGGGCGGCGTCCACCCGCCCGTCCGCCCCCGTACCGGCCGGCGCCCTGCGGACGCGCTGCGGATTCCGCTGCCTGCGCAAACCGCGCAATCGCCGAGGTTTCCGAATGCCGCGCGGCTGGCTACTCTGCGACGGCGCCCCGCCACGGAGGATCTGCGCATGGGACAGTTCATCACGATTCCGACGCCGGGCATGCACTGCATCGGCGCGTATCGCGCCGACCCGGCGCAGGCGCCACGCGGCGGCATCGTCGTCGTGCAGGAGATCTTCGGCGTCAACGCGCATATCCGCCGCGTCGTCGACGGCTATGCGCAGGCCGGCTACGTCGCGATCGCGCCGGCCCTGTTCGACTACGTCGAGAGCGGCGTGGAACTCGACTACGACGAAGCCGGCGTCGCACGCGGACGCAGCCTCGTCGCCGAAGTCGGTTTCGAGCGCGCGGTGGAAAGCGTCGCGAGTGCGGCACAGGCCATCGCCTCGGCCGGCCGCAAGGGCGTGGTCGGCTACTGCTGGGGCGGCACGGTCGCCTTTCTCTGCGCGACGCGGCTGGGCCTGCCGGCCGTGGTCTACTACGGCGGCCGCAGCGTGCCGTTTCTCGACGAGCGGGCGCGGGCGCCGCTGCTGTTCGACCTCGGCGAACGCGATCCGATCATTCCGCCCGAGCACGTCGCGCTGCATCGGCAAAAACAGCCGCAGGCGGAAATCCATCTCTACGCCGCCGGCCACGGCTTCAACTGCGACATGCGCGCCGACTACGACCCGGCCGCGGCCGCACTCGCGCGCGAACGCAGCCTGGCCTTCTTCGCGCGCGAACTCGGAGACGGCGCATGAGCGCGCCGTTCGCGCTGGACCCGCGCCTGGCGGCCGACTGCTTCGTCGTCGGCGAGCTTGGCCTGTCGCGCGTGCTGCTGATGGACGACCTGCGCTTTCCGTGGCTGATCCTGGTGCCGCGCATCGCCGGCCTGCGCGAGCTCGTCGAACTGCCGCGCGAGCAGCAGCATGAGCTGCTTGACGAGATCAACCGCCTCGCCCACGTGCTGCACGCGATCACGCGTCCCGACAAGATGAACATAGCGACGCTGGGGAATGTCGTCGCGCAGCTGCACGTGCATGTGATCGCGCGCCACGTCGGCGACGCGGCCTGGCCGCGGCCGGTCTGGGGTGTGGGCGAACGGCTGCGCTATACGGAGGACGAACGTGATCGTGTGCTCGGCCTGCTGCGCGCGGGCCTGGCCCTGCCCGCCGCCGAATGAGCGGGCTGCGCGCGATCGAGCCACTCGGCGACAGCGCCGTGCTGCTGCATTTCGGCGACCGCATCGACGCGACCGTCAATGCCGAAGTGCACGCGGCCGCGCGCCATCTCGCCGCGCTCGCCCTGCCCGGCATCATCGAGCTCGTGCCGGCGTATGCCAGCCTCGCCGTGGTGTTCGATCCGGCGCAGTGGCAGGCCGACGGCGTCACGCCGGCGCAGCACTGCGTCGCCGCGCTGACGCGCGCCTTCGCCACGCCATCGGCCACGACGGCCGCCTCCGCTGTGCTGATCGAAGTCCCGGTCTGCTACGGCGGCGAACACGGCCCGGATCTGGCCGCGGCGGCACAACGCAGCGGCCTGCCTGTCGAGGAGTTCATTGCACGCCACGCGGCCGTTGAGTATCGCGTCGCCATGCTCGGCTTCGCCGCGGGCTTTCCGTATCTGCTCGGCCTCGACGCGCGGCTGCAGCAGCCGCGTCGCGCGAGTCCGCGCACGCGCGTGCCGGCCGGCTCCGTCGCGATCGGCGGGCTGCAGACCGGCATCTATCCGCGCGCGCTGCCCGGCGGCTGGAACCTGATCGGCCGCACGCCGCTGACCCTGTTCGATGCGCACGCCTCGCCGCCGAACCGCCTGGCAGCAGGCCAGCGCGTGCGCTTTCGCGCGGTGACCGCAGCCGAATTCGCCGCACTGCAGGAGGCGCAGCCGTCGGCATGATCGAAGTCCTGCGTCCCGGCCTGCTCAGCAGCGTGCAGGATCTCGGCCGCCGCGGCCACGCCGCGATCGGCGTCGGCGGTGCCGGCGCGATGGATAGCAACGCGCTGACCCTGGCGAACTGGCTCGTCGGCAACGACGCCGGTGCCGCCGCGCTCGAATGCACCTTGAACGGACCGCGCCTGCGCTTCACGGCCGACGCCTGCATCGCCTGGTGCGGCGCCGACGGCGAGCTGCGTCTGGACGGCGCGCCGCTGCCGACCTGGCGGCCGCTGCCGGTTGCCGCCGGCCAGGTGCTCGATGCGGCCGGCCTGCGCCGCGGTGCGCGCGGCTATCTCGCCGTGGCCGGCGGCATCGCCGTTGCGCCGGTGCTCGGCAGCCGCAGCGTCGACGTCAACGCCGGCCTGGGTCCCTGCGACGGGCGCGCGCTGCAGACCGGCGACCAGTTGCCGCTGAGCGACGCCGCACGGCCGTGGCTGCGCCGCACGCCCGCCTGGTCGCTGATGCCGTGGCCCTGGTTCGATCCGGCACCGGCGCGCGTGCTGCGCGTACTGCGCGGCAGCCATTTCGATGCGCTGGATCCCGCGTCGCGCAAATCGCTGCTGAGCGAACCGTTCCACATCGCGGCCGAATCCAATCGCGTCGGCGTGCGCCTGCTCGGCCCGGCGCTGCAGCTGACCGCGCCGCTGGAGCTGGTGTCCGCGGCCGTCACCGCGGGCACCCTGCAGTTGCCGCCCGGCGGCCAGCCCATCATGCTCGCGGCGGAACACCCGACCACCGGCGGCTATCCGCGCATCGCCCATCTGATCGCGACGGACCAGCCGCATCTGGCCCAGCGTCGGCCCGGCGAGACGGTGCGGCTGGCCCTGATCGAACCCGACGAAGCCGTTGCGCTGCGCCGCCGTCACGCGACCGCGCTGGCGCGGCTGCACGACCATTTACGACAACGACTGCAGGAACTCCGATGCGCTCCATAGACCTGAACTGCGATCTCGGCGAGTCCTACGGCGCCTGGCGCATGGGCGAGGACGAGGCCGTGCTGGCACAGATCAGCTCGGCCAATGTCGCCTGCGGGTTCCATGCGGGCGATCCCGACACGATGCGGCGCACCGTGCAGTTGGCCGTCGCGCGCGGTGTGGCGATCGGCGCGCATCCGTCGCTGCCCGATCTGCAGGGCTTCGGCCGTCGCGAACTCGCGGTCAGCGCCGACGAAGCGTATGCGCTGACCCTGTACCAGATCGGCGCGCTGGCCGCATTCGCGCGCGGCGCCGGCGGCGCGCTGCACCACGTCAAGCCGCATGGCGCGCTGTACAACATGGCCGCGCGCGATGCGGACCTGGCCGCGGCGATCGCCGCGGCCGTCGCCGATTTCGACCGCGGCCTGATCCTCGTCGGCCTGGCCGGCAGCGCCCTGCCGCAGGCCGGGCGCGCGGCCGGCCTCGCCGTCGCCGCCGAAGCGTTCTGCGACCGCCGCTATCGCGCCGACGGCAGCCTGACGCCGCGACGCGACGCCGGCGCCGTGATCCATGACATCGACGCAGCCGTCGCGCAGGGACTGTCGATCGCGCTGCGCGGCGAAGCGACCGCCGGCGACGGCAGCCGCGTCGCCATTGCGGCCGACACCTTGTGCATCCATGGCGACAGACCCGATGCGGCGGCATTCGCACGGCGTCTGCGCAGCGCACTAGGCGAGGCCGGCGTCACGATCGCCGCACCGGTTGGGGGCGCGCAGGCATGAACTACTGGCCATTGCTCGGCGTCGCCGCCGTCGTCGCGGGTTTCGCCGCGCGTCTGAACCCCATGCTCGTCGTCGTCGCGGCCGGCTTCGTCAGTGGTTTCGCCGCGGGATTGCCGCTGGCCGACCAGCTCGCGCTACTCGGCAAATCCTTCGTCGCGACGCGCGCACCGCTGCTGATCGTGCTGACCCTGCCCGTGGTCGGCCTGCTCGAACACGCCGGCCTGCGCGAGCATGCGCAGCGCTGGATCGCCGGTCTCTACTACATGAGCCTGTCGCTGCTGCTGATCTGCTACATGGCGCTGCGCCAGATCCTCGGCGCGCTCGGTCTGACCTCGATCGGCGGCCATGCGCAGACCGTGCGTCCGCTGATCGCGCCGATGGCCGAAGCCGCCGCGCGCAAGACCGCGCCGGGCCTGGACGAGCTGCAGCGCGAACGCGTGCGCGCCCTGGCCGCGGCGACGGACAACGTCGGCCTGTTCTTCGGCGAGGACATCTTCATCGCCGTCGGCGCGGTGCTGCTGATCCAGACCTTCTACACCGCCAACGGCATCCATCTGGAACCGCTGTCCATCGCGCTCTGGGCCATACCCACGGCAATCGCCGCGTTCCTGATCCATGCGCTGCGCATCGTCGTGTTCCAGTACGGCCTCAAGCGCAGCGCGGAGCCGCGCGCATGATCGCACTGAGCTATGTGTGGTGGCTCGCGGCCCTCGTGCTCGGCGCGGCGGCCGTGATCGATCTGCGCGCGCGGCGCTGGGCGAATGCGTTGTTCTGGGCGCTGATCGCGATCGTGTTCGCGGCCGGCGATGCGATCCTCGCGGCCGACAAGGCCGGCAATCGCCTGCCGACCCAGCTCGCCGGCGCGGCCGTCGTGCTGATGGCACTGCTCGCCGGTTCGGGCCTGCTCAAGCGTGCACCGGCCGGCGACGGCGACGTCGCTGCGCGCACGGCCTCGGCGCAGCGGCTCGGCCACCAGTTGTTCGTCCCGGCGCTCATGATTCCGCTGGTCACGACCGTATTGTTCCTGGCCGCGCCTTACCTCGTCGCCGGCGACTGGCGCCTGTTCCCGGCCGGCAACGCGACCGTGCCGGCGCTCGCCCTGGGCTGCTGCATCGCCGTCGCGTTCGCCCTCTCCATCACACGCAGCCGGCCCGCGCAGGCCCTGCGCGAATCGAGCCGGCTGCTCGACCAGCTCGGCTGGGCCGTCGTGCTGCCGATGCTGCTGGCCGCGCTGGGCGGCGTGTTCGAGGCCACCGGCGTCGGCAATGCCGTCGCCGCGCTGATCGGCCAGTTGATCGCGACCGACAGCCGGCTGGCCTGCACCATCGCCTACGGCGTCGGCATGATCGTGTTCACCGTGATCATGGGCAACGGATTCGCCGCGTTCCCGGTCATGACCGGCGGCATAGGACTGCCCCTGCTGATCCGCCAGCACGGCGCCGACCCGGCCGTGGTCGGCGCGCTCGGCATGCTGACGGGCTACTGCGGCACCTTGCTGACGCCGATGGCCGCTAACTTCAACATCGTGCCGGCCGTGCTGCTGGAACTGCGCGATCCCTACGGCGTGATCCGCAGCCAGGCGCTGACCGCGCTGCTGCTGGCCGCGACCAACATCACCCTGATGTATTTCCTGGCCTTCCGATGAACACCCCGCTGCCGCGCGTGCTGCTGACCGGTTTCGATCCGTTCGGCGGCGAAAGCCTGAATCCGTCCTGGGAAGCCGTCCGCCGTCTCGACGGCGAACTCGTGCACGGTCATCACGTGGTCGCCGAACAGCTGCCGACCTGCTTCGGTACATCGCTGCGCCGCCTGCGCGCGGCGCTGACACGCAGCAAGCCCGCCCTCGTGGTCTGCGTCGGCCAGGCCGGCGGCCGTTCGCGCGTGTCGCTGGAGCGCGTCGCGATCAACGTCGACGATGCGCGCATCCCCGACAACGCCGGCAAGCAGCCGATAGACCGCGCGATCGTGCGCGGCGGGCCGGCCGCGTATTTCACGAGCCTGCCGATCAAGGCCCAGCTCGCCGCGCTGCAGAAGGCCGGCCTGCCCGCGGAAATCTCGCAGACCGCCGGCACCTTCGTCTGCAATCACGTCTTCTACGGCCTCATGCACGCGTTGCGCGAAAAACCGCAGGTCCGCGGCGGTTTCGTGCACATCCCGTTCCTGCCGGAACAGGCCGTCGCGCATCCGGGCGCACCGAGCCTCGCGCTCGACACGATCGTGACGAGCCTGCGGCTCATCGTCGGCACCGCACTGACGACCCGCCGCGACCGGCGCCTGGGCGGCGGTGCGACGCATTGAAGGCTTGAGCCCGTTCTCCGACGCGAGAACGCGCTGGGAAAACGGCGGGTTTTCGTCGCGTTTTCGCGGCAGATCAGGAATTGATCGAAGCGCTTGCCCCTTCACGATTGCAGCGATGCTGGCTTCACCTGCAAAGCAACCCCATCCCCACCCATGCCCTCCCCTTGAAGGGGAGGGTTATCGAGGCGCGCTTTGCGGCCGTCGAATACTCCAGGGTTATCGCGGTGCGTTTTGTGCCCCTCCGAATACTTCATCAAGTCGCGGTGTGTGGCAGTTGCCGCGCCGCTTCAGCGAGCGGGAAAAACCCTCCCCTTCGAGGGGTGAAAGGCCGTCGCTCAGAACAGCAGGTTCTGACGGCCTTGAACGCCCAACGGGCCGGAGGGCATGGGTGGGGATGGGGTTGCTCTGTTCGATCAATGCGAACGCAAAACCCCGGACACGCTCGCGTCTCCGAAGCCTAGTAACTCAGGATCCGCAGATCCTCGACGCTCCAGTAGCTGCCTGCCTTGAGGAAGCCCGAAGCGACGAACACGTCGCCATAGTCCTGGTCGACTTCGGCCAGTTCGGGACAGGGCCGGCCCGCCGTCTCCAGGCAGCCGCCGCGGGCGACGGAATTCCATTGCGGTTCGAGTCCGGCAGCGCCGGTCTGCGGATCGCGTGCCGGCAGCCAGCTCAGTTGCAGCAGCCACCAGCTGACGTTGTCGGCCGTTGCGCGCACGATGAACGCATAGCGCTGGCCCGGAAGGATGCGGAACGGCACGCAGCTGCCGGCGACGATGGCCTGGTCGCCGGCGTAGCCGAGGCTGAAATGCTCGATCGCGACGCCGGTGCAGGTGCCGCCGGTGCCGAAACCGTCGGGCACATGGCCGAAGGTGATGCCGCGACCGAGCGGACAGCCGTCGGCGAACGGCGGCAGGTCGCTGACCGGACACGGCCGCAGCGCCGCGCCGCCGCGCAGGCCGAATGCGAAATGCATGTCGGGATCGGCCGCGGCGCTGCCGGTCTGCAACTGCAAGGTGATCTGCTGGACCTCGTCGTTGCGCACGGGGCCGTAGCTCCAGCGCGCCCAGTCCGGCGAACCGCCATGGCCGGCGTAGGCATAGGGGCCGGCCGCGCCAACGGCGCCAGCCGCGCCCAGGGTCAGGATCGCCAATGACGCAACGGCAGGCCTCATCGCCTTCTCCTCGCTGTCCCCTGCAGCGCGAGCATGCCAAAGCATCGCCGGCACGGAAACCCGTCACGGCGATCCGGCGCCGCAACTGAACGAAGGCGATCAATTGGCTTTGTGGCAATTGTCGGCTCGACTCACCGCAACCGGCTTGAACTCGCCCCCTGTCCGGGCGGTGCGCTCGTCGGACTTCGCTGCGGCTTACCGTCGTGACCGGCTCGCCGGTGACGGCTCAGCGCGCCGCAGACTGTTTCGCGTCGGCGCTCCCGTCCGGCTTGGCGTTCTTGTCGGACTTCGCGCCCTTGCTGTCTGCCGTCGCGGCCGGCTCGCAGCGCCGGCTTGCGCTCGGACTGACCGTCAGCACGAGTTCGCCGGTCGCGGCGTACGGCAGCTTCACCTTGACCGCTTCGGTGGAGTAGTAGAAACCGCCCTTGGAAGCGGCCTTGACCGAACTGCGCGAGCCCGACTCGAAATGCCCGCCGATGTCTTTCTCGGTCGTCGCGACGAGGAAACGGCTGAGCTGACCCACCTTGACGCAGCCGATCAGCGCGGTGGGCTGGAACGGCCGTATGTCGATGTTCAGCGGATCGACGACGACGGTCTCGCGCACGCCGCCTTCGTCGTCGAGCAGGTAGAACAGCGGCTTGAACACGGTGCGCTGCTTGCCGCCGGCGTCCTGGGCGATCACGCGCACTTCGATCAGCGCCTCGTCCAGCGGCTTGACGAGTTCGATGCGGCGGAAATAGCTGCGGCCGCGCGGCAGCTCGGCCTCGGGCGCGCCGGCGTCGACCGGCAGCCGCGTCGGTTGGTCCGCCAGCAGGGTCACCGCGCCGGGCCGCGCCGTGACCACGCCGGGCTTCGGCGCCTCGGGCTTGCCGGCGATCTTTGCGCGCGCCCAGCCCAAAGGCCCGGCCGTCGCTGCCGCAGTCAGGCAGAGGCCGGCGCACAGGGCGAACAGACGGGTCGATCTAGCGCACATGGAAACACACGACAGCCGCATCCGGCGAAAGTTTCACGGCCGCGATCCTGCGGCCAAATCTGACCGGACGCGACCGGCACGGGGCAAGGTCGCGTCCGTCGCGGTTCAGTCAGCCAGCGGCTGCAGGTCCTTGTCGTAGGCCTTGATCTGCAGGTAGTCGGCGATGACCTTGATCAGATGGCGATGCTCGGGGCTGGCATCGCCGGCATTGCGCAGCACGACGCCGGTCAGCTGGCCTTCGTCCTTGAGCTCCTGCAGCGAGCCGAGCAGCATGTTCTTGCCGAGCGGATTGCCCTGGAACAGGAACTGATCCTTCTGCACCGCCTTGACGTAGGCGTTGCCGTCCTTGACGTCCTTGGCCGCATACGCGGCGAAAGCCAGGCCGAAGGTGGCGAACAGGGCCAGCAGAATGCGTTTCATCAATGACTCCGGAGATGGCGGCGCGAATGCCGCGGCATGAATGAAGGAACGGGGCGTATCACTTGGCCGCGCTTTCGACACGGATCTCGGTGATCTCCGCGCCCGGCTTTTCCTGCAGGAAGGTATGCACCTTGAGCTCGAAGCCGATGCGCGCCAGACCCTGCACGTGGCGGTCGGTCACTTTCTGCTTGCCCTCGCGCTTGAGGAACACGCTCTGCGCCGGCTTGTTCTGGTCGCGCAGATAGCGCAGATGGCCCTTGACGTCTTCTTCCGACAGGGTCGCGCCGTTGAGATCGAACTGGCCGTCCTTCTCCGGCAGCAGCGTGATGTCGAAGCTGGCCGGAATGTTCGGCGCGGCCACCGCGTCGGGACGCGTCTTGCCGCCGCAGGCGCTGAGCAGCAGCGCGGCGAACAGGGCGAGCAGCGATCCACGCAGGATGCGGTTCAGGGCACGGTATTGCATCTGGCTGTCCTGGTTGGCGAAAACGGAAAGGCACGCAGCGTACAGCAAACCCGCAGCCGGCAATAGAAGCCAGCGCAGCCCGGCGAGCGCGCGCTTTCGGCAACGCGCAGCCCGCGGTTCAGGTCCGCGGCAGGGTCACGCCGCGCTGGCCCTGGTACTTGCCGCCGCGATCGGCGTAGCTGGTCTCGCACTCCTCGTCGGATTCGAGAAACAGCATCTGCGCCACGCCTTCGTTGGCGTAGATGCGCGCCGGCAGCGGCGTGGTGTTGGAGAACTCCAGGGTGACGTGGCCTTCCCATTCCGGCTCCAGCGGCGTCACGTTGACGATGATGCCGCAGCGCGCATAGGTCGACTTGCCGAGGCAGATCGTCAGCACGCGGCGCGGAATGCGGAAGTATTCCACCGTGCGCGCGAGCGCGAAGGAGTTCGGCGGAATGATGCAGACCTCGCTCTTGACGTCGACGAAGCTCTTGGGATCGAACGACTTCGGGTCGACGATCGTGGAGTTGATGTTGGTGAACACCTTGAACTCGTCGGCGCAGCGCACGTCGTAGCCGTAGCTCGACGTGCCGTAGGAAATCAGCTTGCCGCCGGAGGCGTTCTGGCGCACCTGGCCCGGCTCGAACGGCTCGATCATGCCGTGGCTCTCGGCCATGCGGCGTATCCACTTGTCGGACTTGATGCTCATGGGTAGCTCGGTTTCCGCAACGCATTGGGAACGAAGGTCGACGCCGCGCCGGGCGGCGCAGGCCCGCGCGACGGCTGCCGGCACGAATGATGCCGCTCAGGTGTTCTGGATCACGATCTTCGGGAACTGGATGGCCTTGTTGCGCGCCTGCAGCGACAGCTTCGCCGCCACGCGCCGGGCAATCTCGCGGTAGCGCAGCGCGATGTCCGACTGCGGCGCGGCGATCACGCTGGGCGTGCCCGCATCGGCCTCGCTGCGGATGCGGATGTCCAGCGGCAGGGAACCCAGCAGCGGCACACCATACTGCTGCGCCATGCGCTCGCCGCCGCCCTGGCCGAAGATCGGTTCCTCGTGCCCGCAGTGCGAGCAGACGTGCGTGGCCATGTTCTCGATGATGCCGAGCACCGGCACCTCGACCTTGCCGAACATCTTCAGCGCCTTCTTCGCGTCGATCAGCGCGATGTCCTGCGGCGTCGTGACGATGACCGCGGCGCTCATCGGAATGCGCTGGGCCAGGGTCAGGGCGATGTCGCCGGTGCCCGGCGGGAAGTCGATGACGAGGTAGTCGAGCTCGTCCCAGAGCGTGTTCGTCGCCAGCTGCATCAGCGCCTGCGTGACCATGGGACCGCGCCAGATCACCGGCGTGTCCTCCTCGATCATGTAGCCGATGCTCATGATCTGCAGGTCGTGATTGCGCTTGGGCGTGAAATTCTGGCCGTCGGGGCTTTCCGGCTTGCCCGAGGTGCCGGTCAAGAGCGGCAGCGAGGGGCCGTAGACGTCGGCGTCGAGTACGCCGACGCGGGCGCCTTCGGCCGACAGCGCCAGGGCGAGATTGACCGCCGTCGTGGACTTGCCGACGCCGCCCTTGCCCGAGGCAACGGCGACGATGTTGCGCACGCCCGGCAGCGGACTCAGATCCTTCTGCACCTGATGGGCATAGACGCGGAACGAGACGGTCGCGACGGCCGCTTCGACTTCCGGCAGCGCCTCGAGCACGCGCTGGATCTGCGCGGCGAGTTCGCCCTGCCAGCCGGCGGCGGGATAGCTCAGCTGCACATCCACCGACACGCGCGAACCGGCGATGCCGACCGCGCGCACGGCGCCGCTGCTGACGATGTCGCTGCCCGTATGCGGGTCCTGCACGGCGGCCAGCGCCTGCCGCACCAGGGCCTCGGTAACCTGGGTCATAACTGCTCCTGGGAAACTTAGGCGCGGATTGTAGTGTCAAACCCCGCGCTGCGCAGAGCCGGGCCAACCCGCCCGCCGCATTGCGATCCGCCCTCGGCGCCGGCATCCTGCGCGCCGCGCCTCTCGTCCCCCAAGGATTTCCTCATGCGTTCGAGCTCCCGAATTTCGCTTGCCTTCGCCCTGTGCGCCGCCGTCGCGGCCTGCTCCGGCGAGGCGCCGCCCCCGGCCAAGGACGCCGCCGCCGGCGTCGCCAAGGAAACCGCGGACACGCGCGAGGCCGCCATCCACGACCCGCGCGGCCCGGGTAGCGACGCCGCCTCGCGCCGGCCGGTCGCCCACAACCCGATCGAGCTCGACAACACCGACCGCCCGGGCGACATGCCCAAGGTACGCCCGACCGGCCGCCTCGAATGCGACCAGTTCGCCGAGAAGCTGCGCCAGTGCGTCAACAGCGGCGCGCTGTCGCCCGAGGCCCGCGAAAGCCTGCGCTCGGAATACGTGGTCGCGATGAACGCCGCCAAGTTCAAGGCCGCCGACCTGTCCAAGTCCTGCCTCGACATCCAGGAAAAGCTGCAGCCGCGACTGGCCCAGGCGGGTTGCCGGAACTTCTGAAACACCTGGTCCGGCGTCTGCGGCGGGGGCCTCAAACGAGTGCGCTGCGGGTGTTTAGCCACCCTTCTTGCCTTAGCGGCAGCGCAAACCCCATCCCCACCCATGCCCTCCCCTTGAAGGGGAGGGTTTTTTGTGACTCGCCGAGGGGTCAATGCGCTGACACGCGCCGCATTGACCGGCTCCCTCAAGGAACTGGGCCTCATCGCCAAGCTGGCCCTCATGGTTAGCGTGGGCATCCCGTCGAAAACACTGTTTCCCACGCCGCGAACGCCTACCGGCCCGGCAATCGTGACAAGCACTCTCCTTCCAGGCGTGACAAACCCTCCCCTTCAAGGGGAGGGCATGGGTGGGGATGGGTTTCGCGTGTAACCGACGCGTTCTGCGCCATCGCTCCTGCGAGCCAACAGGCAATAGCACCAGCCCCTCGATCGCGGCCTGCTCAACGCCGCCTCCGCAGCCGCACCGGCCCCGCATGGCATAATCCGGAGCCGCAACAGCCCAGCCCGGAAGCCATCGGATGACTTCGCCGCGTCGCCTACTCGTCACCTGCGCCCTGCCCTATGCCAACGGCCCGCTGCACCTGGGCCATCTCGTCGGCTATACCCAGGGCGACATCTGGACCCGCGCGCAGCGCATGAGCGGCAATGTCGTGCATTTCGTCTGCGCCGACGACGCCCACGGCACCCCGATCATGCTGGCCGCCGAGAAGGAAGGCCTCGCCCCCGAAGCGTTCATCGAACCGATCCGCCAGTCCCACGAAGCGGATTTCCGCGATTTCGGCGTCGCTTTCGACCACTACCACACCACGCACAGCGACGAGAACCGCCAGCTCGCCGAGGAGATCTACCGGCGCCTGCGCCTCGAAGGCCACATTGTGCCGCGTGTGATCGAGCAGCTCTACGATCCGGTCAAGTCCATGTTCCTGCCGGACCGCTACATCAAGGGCGAATGCCCGAACTGCGGCACGCCCGACCAGTACGGCGACAACTGCGAGCACTGCGGTGCGAGCTACGCGCCGACCGAACTGAAGAACCCGCGCTCGGTCGTCTCGGGCGCCGTGCCCGTGCTGCGCGAGTCCGAGCACTACTTCTTCGAAGTCGGCCACTTCACCGAGTTTCTGCGTGAATGGCTGTCCGGCGACTCGGCCCACAGCAGCGTCAAGGCCAAGCTGCGCGAATGGCTCGACGGCGAACTGCGCGCCTGGGACATCTCGCGCGACGCGCCCTACTTCGGCTTCGCGATTCCCGATGCGCCGGGCAAGTTCTTCTACGTCTGGCTCGACGCGCCGATCGGCTATCTCGCGAGCTTCAAGGCGCTCTGCGACAGCGGCAGTAAGGCCGCCAACACCCACGATCCGCTGCAGACCGGCGACTACGACGTGTTCCTGCGCCGCGACAGCGCCGACTTCGATCCGTCCACCGAGCTGCACCACTTCATCGGCAAGGACATCATCAATTTCCACGGCCTGTTCTGGCCGGCCATGCTGCACGGCGCCGGCTACCGCGCGCCGACTGCGCTGCACGTCAACGGCTATCTCACGGTCAACGGCGCGAAGATGTCCAAGTCGCGCGGCACCTTCATCCAGGCGCGCACCTACCTCGATGCGGGCCTCGATCCGGAATACCTGCGCTACTACTTCGCCGCCAAGACCGGCGCCGGCGTCGACGATCTGGACTTGAACCTCGACGACTTCGTCGCGCGCGTCAACGCCGATCTCGTCGGCAAGTTCGTCAACATCGCCAGCCGCTGCGCCGGCTTCGTCAACAAGCGCTTCGCCGGCGTGCTCGCGCAGGCATTGCCCGATGAGGCCATGTACGCGCGCTTCGTCGCCGCGGCGAGCGAGGTGCAGCAGTCCTACGACGACGGCGAATTCAGCCGCGCGATCCGCCAGACCATGGCGCTCGCGGATGAAGCCAACCGCTACATCGACGACAAAAAGCCCTGGGTCATCGCCAAGCAGGAAGGCGCCGATACCGAGCTGCTCGCCGTCTGCACGCAGGGCCTGAACCTGTTCCGCGTGCTCGCCGCGTGCCTGAAGCCCGTGCGCCCGGCCACCGTCGCGCGCGCCGAACACTTCCTCGCCGATACGCTCGACAGCTGGCACCGCATCAGCCAGCCGCTGCTCAACCATTGCCTGCGCGAATTCCAGCCGCTGCTGACGCGCGTGGACCCCAAACAGATCGAGACCATGACCGCCGCCAGTACCGAAGACCTGCAGCCTGCCGCGGCTGCCGACACCGCCGCGAAGCCCGCCAAGCCGGCAAAGCCCGCGAATGAAGCCAAGGCGGCTGCCGCTGCTGCTTCCACGACGGCGCCGAACGCGAATGCCGCGCCCGGCGCTGCTGCCACCATCGGCATCGACGATTTCGCAAAGCTCGACCTGCGCATCGGCCTGGTCACGGCCTGCGAATTCGTCGACGGCTCCGACAAGCTGCTGCGCTTCGAACTCGACGCCGGCGAACTCGGCAAGCGCCAGATCTTCTCGGGCATCCGCGGCGCCTACGCGGAACCGGAAAAACTCGTCGGCCGCAAGGTCGTGTTCATCGCCAACCTCGCGCCGCGCAAGATGCGCTTCGGTATCTCCGAAGGCATGATCCTGTCCGCCGGCAGCGGCGGCGACGACCTGCACCTGCTCGACGTCGACGCCGGCGCGAGCGCGGGCATGCCGGTCAAGTAACCCGATGGACGGCGGCGCGCTGATCGCGAGTCTGGTCGCGCTGGCGCTGGCCAATCGGGTGTTGCTGGGCACCGCGGCAACGACGCCCGCGGTGCGGTCGTCGCAGCGGGATGTCGCAGCACCGGAATCCGCGTCGTCACTGAAGGTCGCCGAAGCGCCCGCGACGCCGCTGCGCGACCTCGCCGTGCACGGCGTGCTGAGCGCGCTCGTCGTCTGCCTGACGGCCGTCGCCGGCTGGACCGTGCAGCAGGCGCTCGCGCCGCTGGCCCTGCTGCATTCGACGGCCTTCCTCGTGCTGCCGCTGGCCGCCGCGGTGACAGCGCTGACCGCGTTCGCGACCACGCGCTGGCGCGCAGCCTTGCGCGATGCCGCCTGGCCGCTGATCGCGGCGAACGCCGTGGCCATCGCCGTCCTCGTGCCGGCCGCCATGACACCCGATCTCGCCACTGCACTACTGCGCGGCTTTCTCGCCAGCGCCGGCTTCACGCTGGCCCTGCTCGCCCTCGCCGCGCTCGACGCGCGGCTGCAGCCGCGCGAAGCACCTGCCGCATTCCGCGGCCTGCCGCTGTCCCTGCTCAACGCCGGCCTGCTCGCACTCGCCGCGCAAGGGCTGGCCGGCTTCGTGACCTGAATCCGGGACGCGTTACGCGATGCTCGCCGCCCTGTCGCTGATCCTGCTGCTCGCCGCGCTGTTCGCGTTCGCGCTGCATAAACTCGTGCCCGCGACGACCGAACCCGTCGCGCCGCTTGCCGACCGCATCGACGCCCTGCTGCCGCAGACCCAATGCGGCCAATGCCACTACGCCGGCTGCCGCCCCTACGCCGACGCCATCGCCGCCGGCGACGCCGACATCAACCAATGCCCACCCGGCGGCGAAGCCGGCATCCGCGCGCTCGCCGCGCTGCTCGGCCGCGACTTCAAACCGCTGAATCCGGCCCACGGTGTCGAAACCCCGCGCACCGTTGCCGTCATCGACGAAGCGGTCTGTATCGGCTGCACCAAATGCATACAGGTCTGCCCGGTCGATGCGATTCTTGGGGCGCCGCAGGTCATGCATTCGGTGTTGACCGAGGAATGCACGGGGTGCGGGCTTTGTTTGGTGCCTTGTCCGGTGGATTGTATTGCGATGGGAATACCGTCCAACTAGGGCGTGTTAACACTATTGCCGTCTGAATCTCCATGCGCGAAACTACGCGCATGGAGATAACCGCTGAGCAATTCGCGACGATTGAGCATTGCCTTCCTCGGCAGCGAGGCAACGTCAGTCTGTCCAACCTCGATGTCCTCAACGCGATCCTGTATGTGGCCGAGCATGGTTGTAAGTGGCGAGGTCTGCCCAAGCGTTTTGGCAATTGGCACACGATCTACACGCGGATGAATCGCTGGTCCAAGGCCGGGGTTCTGGATCGCGTTTTCGAGCAACTGCAGTGCAACCAGATCGTTCGTATCAAGATCGAAGCCGTGTCGATGGACAGTACGAGCATCAAAGTCCATCCGGACGGAATGGGCGCGCTAAAAAAAACGGACCGCAGTCCATCGGCAAGTCCCGAGGCGGTTGGAACACAAAGATTCATCTGGTTGCCGCGAATGCTCGGACGGCCATAGCGTTCAGCCTCTCGCCAGGCCAAGCGCATGACGCACCCGAAGGCAGAGAGCTGTTGCGCTGGTTGGATCGGCAGGACCGTCCGATCCCCCTGTTGATGGATCGAGCCTATGAAGGCAACGAAACACGGCAACTGGCGTTGGATCTCGGTTTCATTCCCGTTGTTCCGCCGATGAAGACGCGCGTTGATCCGTGGGACTACAACCGCGAACTCTACAAGCGACGGAACGAGGTCGAGCGCCTGTTCCGCCGACTCAAAGGATTCCGCCGAATCTTCTCCCGATTCGAGAAGCTCGATGTCATGTTCCTGGGCTTCATCAGTTTTGCTCTGATCGCTGACGGGCTTCGGATGTGTTAACAGGCCCTAGCGTTGCAGTCGCTCGCACGTACGGCCAGAAACGCCCGCCATCAGGCACTTAGAGTCAACGCCGACCGCTAGCTCAAAAGGGCAACGCCGTTCGGCGCTATTTCGGTGATAACCATTTGCCCAAACGAAGCCTACCGCCGCCAAAATCCTCATCGGAATCAACATCGGCCTCGTCACTCTCAAAATAACTTACGATTTCGGCAATGCCAGTACGAACGTATTAAAGGAAAATAGATTTGTATCCGAATTCCTTCGACATAGCAACGTGATATCTCCATTGTTAATCCTAGCTAGTTGCCTCGCAAGATACAGACCTAGTCCGCCGCCATTTTTTCCCTGCGAAGTTGCCAGTCTCCCCGAGTAGTTTTCCTCAAAAACCCTAATCTCCTCGTCAGGGTGAATAAAAGTACTCTCCATTACGAAGCTAATTAGAACCATGCCAGAGGCATGATCAACTTCCGTCGAAACATTCAGTTGCGACCCACGCTTTACATATTTTGCAGAATTTTCCACTATGTAATATATGCATGCATGCACTGAGTCGTAATCAAAAAAAGCAGTTGCGCGCGTATTATCGACCCTGGCATAAACCCTATTTTTAACAAAATCACCGAAAAATAGATAAAAAACGTTCATTAAGAATTTATGAACATTATGATGTTCTTTCAACAGCGAGCTAGGAGAGCCGGATAAAGCATCGAACGCAGAGTACTCAGCCTTTTGCGCACTTTGGTGCTTAAGTATTTCAACAAAAGCACTGGCAGCTGTTGAACTATCCCCGCCAATCTCTCTAGAAATGTACGCCACTTGATCCGAAGGAGAGCGCGCAATTAGCTCGTGCTGCTGAGCAACAACAAAAACCTCTTGCATAGTCTTTGCTGTAATACTCTTTAAATTATGAATTAGTCGGCGCGTGCGTTTATCGGAGCGCTCGGCTGCCGACGCAATCACCGATGCTGCCGCAAGCACGATATCAAGCTCGCTCTGAAACAAGTTTTTGCTTTTTACGCGATCAGGGTCACTAGAAAGACCAATAACTGAAAATTCCCCACTACTTCTTCGAATGACTTTTGTTTTTTTTCCGTTGAAAGGAACAACAGCAACACCATCCCCACCTCCGAGATGCTGCAGACAGAGGTTAATTTCCGAAGATTCCAGCTGTGAGATAAGTGGCTCAGCCCTGGAACTCACTCTCAGTAAAACTCTCGGGAATTTCTCTCTCATTGCGTAATGACCCGAATTATTACTTCTTCGAATCTAATTGGCTCGGCTGTCTTACTCAGCGAATAGTCCGCCTCCTGCAATGCCTCATGAAACCTAGTTCCATCATCTTGCGCAGAGTAAATGATCAGCTTCTTGCTAGGGAACCGCCTCTTGATTGCCAAGGCCAATCCCAGGCCTTCATCGTGATAAGCCATGCGCTTTCCAACACCCTGAATATCCACCAGCACCACATCCGCCTCCTGAAGCTGGGGAGAATCGAGGGAAACCAAGTCAGTCACGATCTTAGTATTAATCCAGCCCATTCTCTTCAGAATTGCGACAATCTTGAATGACTTGTCGTCGTCAATAAAAAGAATTCGCTTCTGTTGCTTTAGCATGGAAATTTCATGAACAGGCAATTCTGAGTAATCAGTCTTTCGTTCCGCTTGATTGACGTTTACAGTCGTGGATTGAATGTTGGCTATATTTTTCGATACCTCTTCTGGAATCACATCTTTCTTTCTTCTAAAAAAAAAAGAAAGAACCTATGGCAATAACCGCTGCGACCGCTGACAAAACCTTCTCTGTAGTATCAAGATCGAAATTCATTTGCCCTCTCGCTTGTTCAGCACTGCAACGTTGCGGTCTTTTCTGCCCCACTAATCGGCATTCGAACACAACTCTTCGCCATCGTCAGCAATCGCTTTCGGTCTGGGAGACACTCTTCTCTTTGAAACGCCCCCCCTTTTATCGAGCAGATATTCTCAGTACACGGAACAACAGGCCTTAAGCGCACACCTCGCGCTTCCTTTTCTTCCTGATCACGTGTTTCTCTCCACTACAGCAACGCCTTCACGCCACAGCGCTTGAATGCAATCCACAACCAAGCCCTTGCGCGTAGCGCAATGTCAGCTCCGGTGTATCCCGCATCCGTGTTAGCGACGGCCTCCTGCCACGCGGTAGATTTCCCGCCTCATCGACATCTGCCGGATTTCTCAGATTTTAACTACAGCAATGCACCTTATCGCACCAGAGGAGATGATTACTTGGCGGAGAAAATTTTGCGCCCTTGACGCCATCCGCATCTAAGTAAACAATCCGCACGTTGCCGCCAATTCGGCAACCGGGCTTGGCAGCCCGACTCTTACGGCGCACACAACGCCGCACCGAAACCGGCGTTTTTTTACGCCCGGAATCCGTGCGGCGTAACCTGCCGATTTCTGGCGGCGGTGTGCGGGGAGCCGCAAGGCTCGCCGGTCCGTAAGCCGGTCTGCCAACCCGCACACCGTTCGCCACCCTCTTTTCACCGTTCCGGGTGGCGACTCCACGCAAAGGGAGTTGTCCATGGATAGTCGGTATGCGTTCTGCGGCACCGGACTGGGTTCCGGTCATCTCGTCCGCATCAGCGGTGTCGTCGCCTCATCAAGGAGGCCCACGCCATGACCCGTCAAGGTTCGTTCTTTCCGCTGCGCCGCGACGTCGCCACCGCCGAGCCGGTGATGTTCGCCTACGTGCTCGACACGCCGGCGCAGCGCGAGGCGTTGCAGGAAGAAATGCTCGACCGCATCGCGGCGATCCAGGCACTCAGCGAGACGGTCGCGTCGGCGCAGCTCGAAGCGATCGGTTCGCGCTCGCATGGCGGCATTCTCGATGCGCTGGCGATCCTGTCGCGCGACGTGCGCGGGCTCATGGAAGCGCATTTCCATCCGGGGCCGTAAGCCCCGCATTTGCCGGAACCGTTGCCGGAGCGGCGATCCGCCGCTCCGGCGTTTTACGCCGGCACCGCGACTGGTCGCCTGCACGACCGAATCGGCGCCGTTATAGTTGGCCCGCGTGATGAGGCGGGGCCATCCCCGCTCGGCCGAACGGATACTCTCGATATCTGCGGAAGCGACGATGCGGCGATTCAGGACGAAACCGAATCTTTCCGGACCCGGCCTGCCGCCGCACCCGGCATCGTCGTTCCGACGGATGCGGGGCACGCTCGCCGCGCTCTCGCTGGCCGCGGCGATGATTGCAGCCGCTGCAACCTCCAACCGTTCCGCTACAGCGCCAGAGGCCACTCCGGCCACAGCGATCCGTACGGAACCGACGACCGGCGATCCCGCGACCACGCCGGGCGGCCACGCGCCGGCGACGACTCCGCTGACCGAATCCCGCTCGGCGACCTCGCCGCCCGCTGATTCGCCACAGCCGATCGAGCCAGCCGACGCCGCCGTCTGCCGCCAGACCTGGACCTACGACAGCGAAGGCAATGTCCTGACCCATACCGACCGCCGCGGCATCGCGACGGTCAACGTCTACGACCCCGAGAACCGCCTGGTTAGCGAATCCCGCGCGGGACTGATGCTGCGGTCGATCGAGCGCGACGCCGACGGCAATGCGCGCTGGCAGACCGACGCACTGGGCCGCATCACGACGTTCGCGTACGACAAGGCCGGCCGCAAACTCAGCGAGGACCACAGCGGACTGGCCGTCGAGCGCTGGACCTATACGTCGCTCGGCGACGTCGCCACGCACACCGATCCCGACGGCCGCACGACCACGAATACGTACACGGTCCGGCGCCTGCTCGAATCCGAATCGCTGGCGGGCGAGACGACGCGTTACGCCTACGACGGCGCCGGCCATCGCTTGTCGCGCGAACGGCCGAACGGACCGGACTCCACGTGGACCTACGCCTACGACGCCGCCGGCAATCTGGCTGACGTCACCGATCCTAACGATCACACGACGACGTTCGGCTACGACGAGAACAACAACCGCACGCGCGTCACCGATGCGAACGGCCACGTCACGATCTTCGCCTACGACGAACGCAACCGGCTCGCGGGCAAGACCTATCCGGGCGGCGACCGCTGGCGCTGGGTCTACGACGGCGACGGCAATCGAATACGCAGCACGGCGCCGAACGGCCGCGTCACCGAAACCACCTACGACGCGCTCAATCGCCCGACACGGACGACATACCTCGACGCGCCCGCCGGCGAAGTGCAATCGACCGCCTACACCTACGACGGCAACGGCAACGTCCGCACGACCACCGAGACGGGCTCGGCCGACACGCGCACCGAAACGCGCGACTACGACGACTTCGACCGCCTGACCCAGGTCGTCGACGGCGACGGTCGATCCCTGCGCTACGCCTACGATGCGGTCGGCAACCGCACACGCCTGACCGACGCGGACGGCCACGACACCGTCTGGACCTACAACGATCTGAACCAGAACACGCGCGTGACCGTGCCGGGCATGGGCTCGACGGGCCTGGGCTACGCCCCGAGCGGCCGCGTGACCGAGATCAGCCGCCCGGGCGGCTCGCTGACCGAACAGACGTTCTTCGACGACGGCCGGCTGCAGCGCATCCGCCACAGCAAGGCCGGCCAGACCCTGGCCCGCTACGACTACGTCTACGACCCCAACGGCAACCGCACCGAGCAGCGCGAGCTCAACGGCGCGACGACGGCCGACGCGACGCAGCGCACGCGCTATGTCTACGATGAGGCCGACCGGCTCGTCGAAGTCCAGGAACCGAACCGCACCACGACCTACGCGCTCGACGCCGTCGGCAACCGCATCGCCGAGCGCGTCGTCGACGGCAACGGCGTCGTACTCAGCGACTCCATCCTGACCTACGACGAGCGCGACCAGCTGACCCGCCGCAGCGATCCGGCCGCCGACGTCCACGTCGACCAGACCTGGGATGCCAACGGCAATCTCGCGACGCAGAACGTCGACGGCCAGCCGCCGCGCATACACACCTACGACGCGCGGGATCGCCTCGTCAGCCTGACCTTGCCCAGCTCACCGAACGGCCCGGCCACGCTACGCTTCGCCTATCACGCCAACGGCCTGCGCCGCGAGAAGACCGACGGCGTCACGACGACGCGCTACCAGTACGACGGGCAGAGCCTGCTCGCCGAGACGAACGCCATCGGCAACACACTGAGGCAATTCCACTACAGCGCCACCCAGCTCGTCGCTCAGACTCAGGCCGGCACGACGCCGATCCATCGCCACGTATTGCTCGACGCGCTGCGCTCGCCGATCGCATTGCTCGACCCGACCGGACTCGTCACTGCCAGAACGAGCTACGACGCCTTCGGCGAGATCCGCGCCCAACTCAGCACAAATGGCACGTTGACGACACCGAATCGCGATGCCGCCAACGCGGAACTTGTCAGCACCGACAACCAACCCGTCGGCTTCACGGGCTACATCAAGGACAGCGAATCCGGCCTCTACTACGCGAAGGCTCGCTACTACAACCCGGCGACAGCACGATTCACGACCGAAGATCCCGAAGCCGGCAAGGATCTCGAACCGCCTAGCCTGCATCGATACCTCTATGCATACGCCAATCCCACAGCCCATACCGATCCGACAGGGCGACAGGTATGCATTGGTCATGAGGTCGAAAACTGCCCTCTGGAACAATGGACTCCACCAAACAGACCTGTACCGCAAGACATTGCACCGGATGCATTGACCGTAAGCGTCCGGCCTAGCCACATTCCGCAACCCGATGGCCAGACCAATGCTTG
>Ga0066255_1000180_pt1 | contig 135311 bp, 152 predicted proteins | sample ThiBiot_750_biof_FD_71148 | JGI IMG/M metagenome (GOLD analysis project Ga0066255, IMG submission 71148) | Wastewater bioreactor microbial communities from Cape Town, South Africa - Thiocy_expt_750_biof (version 2) | ecosystem: Engineered > Bioreactor > Thiocyanate-remediating >...
CGAGTGTTCAGTCCCTGGTAGATTCGATCCGCTCGGAATGGAAGAATGCGCCTGAAATAGTTGTGGTATCCGATATGTCGGATTCAGCTATTCCTGAACGTGTGCGCAACGAGAATGATCGGCAAATGTCCCAGGGCGCGGTAGGGCAGCCGGAGGGCTTTTTCTACAAGGGCAAGGTGTATATCGTCGCCTCCGAGATGCGCAGCCCAGATGATGTGGTGCGCGTGCTGTTCCATGAAACGCTGGGACACTTCGGCCTACGCGGGGTATTTGGCGAGGAGCTGAAGCCCATCCTCAAGCAGGTCGCGGTTGGATGGCGCTCTAAGGTTGAGGCGAAGGCCGAGCAATACGGGCTGGATATGTCGGTCGAGAAAGACCGGCTGATGGCTGCCGAAGAGGTGCTTGCTGAACTGGCTCAGACCAATCCTCAGATAGGGATGGTTCAGCGCGCAATCGCCATCATTCGCGCCTGGCTAAGGAAGAATGTTCCCGCCCTGGCGAATATGAAGATGACGGATGCGGAGATCATCCATCGGTTTCTGATCCCGGCACGGCGGTTCGTGCAGGAGGGAAGGGTGACAACGCAGGAAGGGTTGGCGCCGGCGTTCAGCCGTCAAACCGAAACCCAAGCCTTCAAGAAATGGTTCGGAGATAGCAAAGTGGTGGATAAGGATGGGAAGCCACTGGTGGTTTACCATGGCACCAATGCTGATTTTCCCGAGTTTCAAAAAGGCGAGAATCGCATGTCGATGCGTGCCGAGGCTGGCTACTGGTTCAGCACATCGCCTGATGAAGCCAGTACCTATGGTAGTGCCGTCATGCCTGTATATCTGAATTTGCAGAATCCAAAACGTATCACCCAACGGCAACTGGATTTCATCGCCCATGAACGACCGATAAAAGAAACCATCAAGCAATGGAGACGCCAGGGACATGATGGGCTGATAATCGAGCCGATACCGGAGGATAGAGCGCTTGACCAGAAGGCTCAGGCAAAACAGTTCGTAACCTTCGATAACACGCAAATCAAATCTGCCACCGGCAACAACGGGGAGTTCGATTCCAGTAATCCGGACATCCGTTTCTCCCGCTCCACTCCCGGCAACAACGCCTCGTGGGACGCACCCGAGCCTTCCATGATGGATGACCTGATCTACAAGCTTCAGAACAAGCATATCGACCTCAAGCGGGTTGTTGAGGCTGTCAAGGCAACCGGTGCCCAGATCGCCGACAAGTGGAACGCTTACCTGCAGGAAGAGTTATTTCATGGCCGGGCAGCGAAGCGCGTTCAGGATTTCGTGAACGATGAGCTGCGGCCGATCATCCAGGGAATGAAGTTGCGCGGACTGACCGTAGAGGAGCTGGACCAATACCTGCACGCCCGGCACGCGGAGGAGGCCAACAAGCTCATTGCGCAACGTGATCCCAATATGGCGGATGGCGGATCTGGGATGACCACGAAAGACGCCAGGGCCTATCTCTCTGGCCTGCCTGCGGACAAGAAGCAGCGCCTGGAGAATGTGGCGAAGATGGTCGATGCAGTGATCGCGAAGACTCGCGACCTGTATCTTTCCTACGGACTGATCGACCAGGCGACCGCCGACTCATGGAAGAACATGTTCCAGCACTACGTTCCCTTGATGCGCGAGGATCACGATGGCGGCATGGGGATTGGCCAGGGCTTCTCGATTAAAGGAAAGGAGGTCAAGCACCGCACCGGATCAAGGCGGAAAGTGGTGGACATTCTGGCCAACATCGCGCTGCAGCGAGAGAGAGCGATCGTGCGCGGGGAAAAGAATCGGGTAGCCGTATCCCTTGCGGGACTCGCAAAGCTCAATCCCAATCCCGATTTCTGGACGTTCGATAAAGTGCCCACTGAGAAGGTGCTGAATGAAGTCACCAACCAGGTGGAAGAGCGCCTGGTTCCGAACTTCAAGAGCCGCGATAATGTGGTCGTCGCCAAGATCAAGGACGGCAAGGGCAATGTGATCGAGCGCGCTGTGATCTTCAACGAGAATGACGAGCGCGCAATGCGCATGACCCAAGCCCTGAAGAATCTGGATGCCGATCAGCTCGGCGGCCTGCTTGGGGTATCCGCGGCAATCACGCGCTATTTCGCCGCGATTAATACCCAGTACAACCCGGTATTTGGCATCGTCAATCTCACACGCGATCTGCAGGGGTCATTGCTCAACCTTTCCTCCACGCCTATTGCCGGGCACAAGGCAGAGGTGCTGAAGAATGTCCTGCCGGCGATTGGTGCAATTTACGTATCCTCCCGGGGTGACAGGAAAGGCAAACAGGCCACTTCCCCTATGGCTGTTCTGTGGGATGAGATGCAGCAGGAAGGCGGCATGACTGGATACCGGGATCTGTTCAGGACCAGCGAGGACCGGGCCAAGGCAATCAAGCGCGAACTGGATCCGACTGCCTGGATGAACAATCCTCTGGGTAAGGTATTTACCGCAGGAGGTATGCTCAAGGTACCGCTGGCCGTCGCGCAACAAAAGGCGAAGTGGATCTTCGACTGGCTCTCCGATTACAACCAGACGCTGGAAGGGGCAATGCGCCTCTCTGTTTACAAGACCGCGATCGACAACGGAATCAGCAAGCAGCGCGCCGCCAGCATTGCCAAGAACATCTCGGTCAACTTCAACCGGAAGGGGCAGTCCGGCCAGCAAGCGGGTGCCCTATATGCCTTCTTCAATGCCGCCATGCAGGGTACCGCGAGGATCGGCGAGACCATGTTCGACATGGACAAGGGCGATGTCAAGACGCTGCGGCTAAACCGTGCCGGGAAGACAATTATGATCGGCGGCATCACGCTGGGTGCCCTGCAAGCGTTGGCCCTTGCTGCGGCCGGTTTCGGTGATGATGAGCCACCGGAGTTCGTGCGCGAGCGCAGCCTGATAATTCCTATCGGAGACAAGAAGTATGTCACGATTCCCATGCCCCTGGGTTTCCATGCCATTCCGAACATAGGCCGCCTGAGTACCGAATATGCCTTGGGCGGATTCAAGAAGCCGGCCGACTATACGGCCAAACTGTTCTCGGTCTTTGCTGAGGCTTTCAACCCGATTGGCAACGCTGGATTCTCCATCCAGACCATCGCGCCGACGGCAATCGATCCGCTAGTTGCCCTTGCTGAAAATAAGGACTGGACCGGCAAGCCGATAGCCAAGGAGGATTTCAACAAGCTGTCTCCCACGCCCGGATTCTCCCGCAACAAGGATACTGCCAGCCTTCCATCCAAATGGATTGCCGAAGCGATCAATGCCATTTCCGGTGGAAACAAGTACGTGCCCGGCGTGTTCAGCCCGACAGCGGACCAGATTGACTACCTTGCGGGTCAGCTTACCGGCGGGGTAGGGCGGGAGGCAGGCAAGACGCAGCAGACCATTTCAGCCATGGCGACTGGTGAGGATCTACCGCCTCATAAGGTTCCGCTGCTCGGCCGATTTTATGGAAATGCCGAGAATCAGTCCAGTCAGGGGAATGCCTTCTACTCCAACCTGAAGAGCATCAACGAGATCGAGGCTGAGTTGAAGGGAAGAAGGAAAGATGGGTTGCCGCTGGATGAGTTCAAGGCGGAGCATCCAGAGTATCAATTGGTGGCGCGCGCCAATCTGGTGGAGCGGATCGTATCGAAGCAACGCAAGATCAAGTCGGATCTCATCGCCAAGGATGCCCCCCGGGCCGATGTCAAAGCGGTGGAGGACAAGATCACGAACCTGATGGCCGGATTCAATAAAAATGTGAAGGAACTACAGCAGCGACCACAAGCCGCTCACTAGCGTCCAGAGGACCGTCAAGCCCATCGCTGACCAGGTGAGGAAGAGGAATAGCTGGATCGCTTCTTGCGGGGCGGTACCGACGAATGCCAGGAAGGCGACGAATAGGACAACGGTCAGGGCGGCGAGCATATGGCAGTGTAATCTCCTTTTTTATGTCACATAGCAACCGGTTGTCCATGACCAGCGGACGAATTGCGGAAAAAATCAGGAATTGCGGAAAAAATCGAAGTTTCAAAAACCTCCGAAACCCGCATAGATACTGGCTCCCCGACCAGGGCTCGAACCTGGGACCTGCGGATTAACAGTCCGTCGCTCTACCGACTGAGCTATCGGGGAATGGGAGAGATGCGAAGAGGTGCATATACTAATGGTTTGGGCTATCCGGGTCAATCGAATAAGGCCGGGAGTCCCGCTTCATCAGCTTTCTGACAAACAAATACGCTCCTTTCTTTCCGGTTTCACTCGTTTCCATTCCTTCATCGATCCGGCGAGCATCTTTGCTACCTATAAGTTTGTACTGTTTGTACCCTACCAGCACAACCCCGCTTCAGGATAGCAAAGCGTTGCGTTAATATATCCGGATTAACGGGGATACAATGCAAAGCGAGTTCTTGATCATCAGCGCCGTGGTGCTGACAGGTTTTATCCTGCTGGCGGTTTTTATTTTCCGGCTGGTGTCGCGCGGAAAAATCATGATGGGCCCTGGAGCGGCGTTGGTTGCTCTGCTGGCAGCGATTCTCCTGGTGCCTTTCGCCATGAATCTTTCCGCCCACTTTCTTTCGAACAAGCTGCATGAGACCAGCGTTCCGGAATCAACCGCGGAGACCGGGGAAGCGAGATGAGGTATCCGCGCATGCATCCGCCTGGCGCTTCAATCGCGAGGACAGCAATCTCTCGGCTATTTCATCCAGCGATATATGCAGCTTTTTGAGTTCGCTCAGCACGACGCTGGCGTTATTGGCATATTCGTGCGGACTATCGGGGCTGCGGGAGCTGCGGGATGGCCAGCCACTTTTCCTGGATGGTCCTTGTTCCGCATGTTGCGTATACGCTGCCAGCAGGGCGGGGGAGATCGACATTATGGTGTTTGGTTCGCCCAGTGCATCCAGGTACCTGGTCTCGCGATAGGCAAGGTTTTCGACGGTAGTGCCCGCCCAGAGCAACCGCTGCTTTTGCGCTCCCATGGCGACGAGTGCTTCCCAGCGGGGACCGGAAAAAATGGCCTGGAAGCGGCCATAGGCCGCTTTGGCGCTGGCAATAGCAGCCTTGCCAACAAGGCCTCTCAGCGCTTCCCGTTCCAGTGCGCTATAGGTTTTGATGAGGCCGCACTGGTTGAGGTGTGAAGAGATGATGGTATCGATTGCTGTATCGATGGGGGAAAGAAGGAAGCTCGCGATACCGGCAACATGGGGGATGCGTGCAAGGCTGCGAGGACTTGTGCTTTCGCCATCTTCGGGCTCCTTCTCGTTGCAGATATTTGAATTATCACTAGCGGCAAATTTCTCCAGCCCTTCCATGTAACCCAGGGCGGCCTGCTCATATTTCCGCGGAGTAAAAAGCATGGTTGCGTTGACATTGATGCCCTCGGCGACCAACGTGGAGATAGCCGGGATGCCAGCATCCGTGGCGGGAATGGCCAGCAGGAGGTTCTTCCGCGCGATTTCGCTCCATAATCGCCGTGCTTCGGCCAGTATTGCTTCGGTATCACTGGCAACGGCGGGATCGAGCGGCACCGAGACGTAGCCCTCGCGTCTTCGGGTTCTGATATATGACGGATAAAGGATATCGGCCAGCATTCGGACTTCCGCAATGAAGGCTGTTCTCATTGCATGAAGCGGGTTTCCATGGTTGGGGTCAGGTGTCGCGCGCGCGTCCTGGCCGCCGGGGCAAAGTGCTTCCGTCGTTACGCCGTGCATCTTGCCGCTTTGCACCAGATTTGTCAGTTCGTCGCTGCGAACGAGATCGCGACCGGGATAGTCGAGCCAGATCGATTGTTCTTGTTCCTGTGGTTTGCGTATCATGTGTGGTGGCTGATCGGGATTGACGAGGGTATGTTATCAGTGCATCCATGGTACGCTGGTTTCCGGGGAAGCGGCTGCCGAAGCCGGCTGTACTGGAAGCGGTTCTGCCGAGCCACTCATATGACTTTCCTTCTTCCTTGAAAGAACGCATCGGGAAAATCCGGGATCCAATATGTCTCGCCACCTGACGATCTGGCCGCTGCTGACCGGCACGATCCGCTACGAAAAGACTATATCAACCCGCAACCGGGGATACGGCGAATACATCGATGCGCCGATTCTCGCCTACCTCATCGAAACGTCCAATGGCCGCATTCTCTATGATGTGGGATGCGATTATCGAAAGGTGGCCGACATGCGCCAGCGCGCAAGATATTTCGACCTGATGCGTCCCGTGGTCGAACCGCCAAGGATGAGCGAAGACCAGCGCATTCCCCATTATCTGGCCCGGCTCGGATTGGCGCCCTCCGATATCGACCTCGTGTTTATCGGTCACCTGCATTTCGACCACGCAGGTGGATTGAGCGACCTCGTCGGCTGCGAAGTGCATGTCCAGGCCGACGAGCTTGCCGCGGCGCGCACCGGACTCGACCCTACGGTATTCACCGATGAACTGGCTCATGCGGACAAGTGGCAGGTAAAGACGGGAGAGTATCTCGTTACGCCCGGCGTGCATGCGGTTGCGACTCCCGGCCATACCGCCGGCCACATGTCGCTGCTGGTCGAGCCTGGATATGGGCGAAGAAGCGGGAAGGGAAAGGATCGCGGTGGAACGGCGAATGGAATGGCATCGCCCAGCGCTGTCATTCTGTGTGGCGACGCGGCTGACCTGGGCGAGAATATAGCGGATGAGATTGCGCCGGGCTATTGCTGGCAGGATAACGAAGCGTTGGCGCTGACCAGCATTCGCAAGCTCAAGTCGCTCGCCCGCGAGGAGAACGCAGAGCTCTGGCCCAACCACGACATGCAGTTTTTCCTGGGTTTGCCGTACTTTCCGGCAGGAAGGGGGCTGGAATAGGAGCAGCCAACGCTGTCTTGGGCTGCCGGCAAAGGAAAGAGTGCAGCACTAGCGCAAGTCCTTGCCTCTCCGGTGCCTCCCGGCGGAAAGTCAAGGACTACTGCTGCGCTTCGTTGAGCCGCACGCCTTGCTACTCTGGCTCGGCGGCTGCATGGGACCCGGCCAGGGCCGGCAATCCAGTCTTAGGTAATCTCCGGGCGGAAGGCATCCACCACCCTCATCCGTGCGCGGAACGCCAATAGACCGAGGAATAAAGTGGCGAAAAATGCCCTTGTTTTCATAGGGACATCTCCTTTAAAATCGCTGACCGACATCAATGGATCGCTTTGAATCACACTATCGATTGAGCGTACCATAGATAAGAATACGTATTTTGTCAACTATTTTATGGAGAAAGTGTCATAAGTAAGGCAATGGTTTGAATATTGACCTATAATTATTTTGACACTCCGATTCGCTTCGTATTCCGATAAGGAGAAGGGAAAAATCATATGCTTAAGATGGGTGATCGGCAAAAGCAGTTGCTCAAGCTGTTGCGTGGCAACAAGGCCGGCCTGAGCGTGGATGAGCTCTCCAAAGGACTGGAGATCACGCGCAACGCGGTACGCCAGCATCTTACCTCTCTGGAAGCCGAAGGGCTGGTCGAAGCGGGCAACATGCGGCCTTCCGGCGGGGGGCGTCCCCAGCAGCTTTATGTGCTCACCGAGAAGGGCAAGGAATCCTTTCCCCGCCAATATTCCTGGCTGGCGCAACTGGTGGTGGCATCCGTCCAGCGGGAAGAGGGTACGGAAAACATGGGCAAGCGCCTGAACGACATAGGTGTTGGCGTGGCGCAGCAGATACGCATGCAATATCCGAATTTGACCACGCATAAGGAAAAAGTCGAGAAGCTCGCGGAGGTAATGGATCAACTCGGCTACAACGCCCGGAATGTGAGCCAGCCGGGGGGCGAGTCGATGATCGAAGCCGACAATTGTGTATTCCACCGGATGGCGATCAAGGATACCGAGATTTGTCATCTCGACCGGGGCCTGATGGAAACCTTTACCGACAGCAAGATCGAGCACGATGAATGCATGGCGACCGGCGGCAACCTGTGTCGATTCAAATTTACACCAAAGAAGGATTAATATCCTGAACTGGAAATAGCCCCCGGAAAACACGTATCCATCCCCTTGCTGCCCCAAGTCCTAAGGTCCTGAGGAAGCCTCCATCGCTATCCGGAACTTAGCCCCGGCTATCCTATTCCAGCAGCGAGGATTCTACCAGCACATCGACACCGGCTTCCGGCATGATCGCGCGCGCGGGAATAGGGTTCCCCGCCCGCCAGGCTGCCACCGCCTTGCGCTTCGATTCGCCACTGACAAGAAACACCACTCGCCGTGAACGGCTCAGGCGGGCTGCGCTCAGGGTAATGCGCTGGGGCGGCCGCTTGGGCGAATTGAATACCGGCAGCACATCCGGTGAATCCACCGCTGTCCCCAGTGGATTGCCGGGAAACAGGCTGGCTGTGTGGCCATCCTCGCCCAGGCCCAGCAGCGTCAGATCGAACAGGTCGACCCCGGCCAGGAGCTGCGCATATTCGGCTGCCGCCTTGTCGGCGCGAATATCACCCCGGATTACATGTATCTGTCCTTCCGGGATGGGCACGTGACTGAGCCAGGCTTCCGCCGCCATGCAGGAATTGAGCTCGGGTTCGGTTGGAGGCATGGAGCGTTCGTCTCCGAAATAGATGTGCCACGCGGACCAGTCGGTCGGGGCTTCCCGCACCCGTTCATAAATACCGCGAGGGGTCTCGCCGCCCGCGAGCACGATATTGAAGCGCCCGCGCTCACTGATCGACGTGGCCGCGCTATCGAGGATGATGCCCAGCGCCGCCTCTTCCAGTGCCGGCCGGTTGGGGACGGAATGCCAGCGGTATTGCTCGGGATGGAGAGCGTTCATGAGCTAAATCCTTACGTTATTCATGTTATTTGTTCTCTTTATCGATCGGTTGATTTTTCATCCCCGGATTAAAACCACCGGCTTTGGCCGGACAGCTTTAGCTTTGGTGGGATGAGTGGAGCAACGTGTAATCCATCATCTTCCTGGTGCAGGGCAGGTATTTTTGATGGGCTGCGTTTCACTCCACCCATACTACAAGATGCAGCCGCTATCGATGATTTCAAAATGAAACCTGATAAGGGCGCGTCGTTGAGGCGATGCGTATCCGGATTTTCAGTTCGCAACCCTAACCATGGCAAAGCTGCACCTGATCGATCATTGCCGATATCGGAGGCATCAGTATTTTACGCTATCCTGACCGGGCGGTTGGCTCGTTCCGGCTGAAAAAGAGCCGGAAAAAAGCCGCAGGAATATCGCCGCCGCGCCGAATGGCAACGCAATGAGCGGATGATTGCCAAGGCCAGTTAACAGCCCTGATCAACAGACCCTGATGAACAAGCCCTAATCCGGCTTGGCCGCGAATCTGCCGCTACCGAGGAGTGCGACTGCGAGACTGCCGAGGAGAAAAAGACCCTGTAGTTCGATTGCCCAGCCTCCGTTACTCGTCAGGTCGTATAGCTGGGGCTGGTGTGCCAGGACAATCGCAAATATCATGTTGACGACCACGATGAGGCCGCCCATGCGTGAAAAAATACCCAGAATCATCATGAGCGGGCCGACCACTTCTCCCACATATACGCCGTAGGCCACCGCCGGGGGAAGATCGATGTCCGCGAGCATGTTGCTGATGAAATCGAGGGATTCCGGATGCTGTATCTTATAGATGCCATGCATCAATATCATGACACCTACCGCGATGCGCAATACCAGCTTGCCCAGGGAATCGATGAAAAGCGAATTATGCATGGCTATCTCCTGTTTTCGTTTTTTTCTGAATAAAGATGAACCTGCGAATTTTAGCGCCGGATTACCTGAATGATAATTCTTTCACGATGCGTAAGCAAATGCATGTGTGTCTTGAGGAGAAAAGAATGCGCCGAGGCAATGCAAAAGAAGATTTATCCTGGCATCTCCTGGGTGTTTCGGGAGAAATGAAGGAGGTATTCAGAATGGAACCCGATCGGGAACAACATTCAGGCAACGCATATCCGGACTTTCAGTCCGTAACCCCAACTCCCAGCTTTAGCTGGTGGTTGCCGAGTTTGGCCTATTCCGGAGAGATATCCTTATGATCGGGTGCGTTGGCTGAGCTCAGCTTTTGCGAGCTCAAATCGGGCAGCCGCTGGGCCAGTTTCCGGTGCAGCACAGCCTGCTTGATGTTCTCGTCCACGGTACGCTCGAGCTTGCGTATCATCGCATCCGTCTGCGCTTGCAGGTCCTGGGCCTGCCTGCCGTAAAGATAGCTCCTGTTTTCGTATTGTTCGAGCAACTGCTTTTGCTCGTCCAGCTTTGCCCGCGCTTCCCCTGCTGCATCTTCGTAATACTTCGCGACCATTTCATGATCGCTGCGGGTAGCGATATTTTGCGTGCCGGCACGAACCTCGCCGCTGCCGGCCACGGCGGTTCCGGCCGGACCAAGTCCGCCGAGCAGGCCCAGCAATGATAGCGCTGCCGCAAAGTTTCTTATTCTCACCATCGTACTCCTTTCGCATCCAGATCGAGCCCAACCGTGACGTTGTGAAGTTCTCGTCCGCATGAGGTAAAGAATACGTGAAGAGCGCTACTTTGTCAACTTAAGTATGTAAAAAGTGTTGAATTGAATGCCGGGCCTGTCATGGCCCGGCGAAGGCGACCGGTATCCGGTTGGTCAAAACCAAAGCTCCGTTACCCGGTCCTGTGCGGAAGGCATGGCATGCCGGATGGAATCATGTCTTTTTCATTTCATGTCCGCCGAACTGATTGCGCAGGGCGGAGAGCAGCTTGTTGGAAAAGGATTCCGCGTCGCGCGATTGCAGTCGCTGCAATAGCGCCAGCGTGATGACGGGCGCGGCAACGTCGAGGTCGATCGCTTCCGCGACAGTCCAGCGGCCCTCGCCGGAGTCGGCCACATAGGGGGCGATGCCTTCGAGGCGAGGATTTTCCGCGAGCGCGGCGGATGTCAAGTCCAGCAGCCAGGACTGCACCACGCTTCCGTCACGCCAGATTTCGGCCACCTGATGCAGGTCGAGGCCGAATTCTTCCTTGCGGCGCAGCAGCGCAAACCCTTCGCCATAAGCCTGCATCATGCCGTACTCGATGCCGTTGTGGATCATCTTGGTGAAATGGCCGGCGCCGGAAGGGCCGACGCGTCCCCAGCCCTTGTCGGGCGCAGGGGCAAGTGTTTCGAAAATGGGGCGAAGCTTTTCTATTACCGCTTCCTCCCCGCCCGCCATGATGCTGTACCCATTTTCAAGACCCCAGACACCACCGCTGGTGCCGGCATCCACATAATGGATCCGGTATGGCTTCAGCATTCGGGCGCGGCGCTGCGTTTCCTTGTAATTCGAGTTGCCGCCATCGATCAGGATGTCATCGGGGGCGAGCAGCGGGAGCAGAGAGGCGATCATCTCATCCACGGGAGCGCCGGCGGGAATCATGAGCCAGATCGCGCTTGGCGGTTCAAGCGCGGCGACAAGCTCCTGCAGGGTCGTCGCCGGGACCATGCCTTTTTCCTCCAGCCGCGAAAGGGTTTTCGTATCGCGGGCGAAGCCGACTACCCTATGGCCGCCCCTCATGAGCCGCTGCGCCATGTTGCCACCCATGCGTCCCAGGCCAACCATGCCGATTTCCATGCTTTTTCTCCCCTTGGTGGAACAGAAACCGAGCGGCCCCCGGTATTCCAGTCTGATTATGGGCCGCGTGCAAGTTTTTCCTATGCCACTATCTTCATGCCGGCGCGGGAGCAATCTCCTGCCGCTTGGCCCTGATGGATGCGAGCAGGCTATCGTACGATTTGATGAAGGAATCCACGCCGTCATCCTGCAGTTGGACGGTGATGGCGTCCAGATCGATGCTCAAGTGCTTGAGCCGGGCAATGTCCGCTTCCGCCTGTGCGACATTTTCCATTATGGTTTCACGAGCTTGCCCATGGTCGCGAAATGCCGCCAGCGTTTTGGGCGGCACCGTGTTGACCGACTCGGGGCCAATCAATTGCTCGATATACAGCACGTCGGAGTATGCAGGGTTCTTGGTGCCGGTGCTTCCCCACAACGGCCGCTGGATGTGCGCGCCCTTGCTGAGCAAGGGTGAGAACTGGTTTCCGTGAAAGATTTCGCGAAAACGGTGATAAGCCAGCTTGGCGTTCGCGATGCCTATTTTGCCGCGCAGCCCGAGCGCTTCCGCGGTGCCTATCTTTTCGAGGAGCTTGTCCACCGCAGTGTCGATCCGGCTGACAAAGAACGAAGCGACGGAAACGGGCCAGTTGCCGCTTCCACCGGATGGCGTATAGCGGTTAAGCCCATCGATATAAGCCCGCGCCACGGTCGCATAATGATGGAGCGAGAACATCAGGGTAATGTTGACATTGATGCCCTCGCTGATCAATTGCTCGATTGCAGGAATGCCTTCAGGAGTGGCCGGGATTTTTATCATCAGGTTGGGCCGTTGCACCGCTTTCCACAGGCGGCGCGCCTCAGCGATGCTGCCTTTTGTGTCATGCGCGAGATAAGGGGAAACCTCCAGGCTGACAAAGCCGTCGACGCCGCCGGCTTCATCGTAAACCGGGCGAAAGACATCCGCAGCCATGCGAATGTCTTCGATGGCAATGGTTTCGAACAGCGATTTGTCTGTCTGCTCGCTGTTGGCGCTCAATGATTGTCGCAGGGTATCGTCGTAACTGTTGCCGTGCGCGATGGCCTGCTCGAAAATGGTCGGGTTGCTGGTCAGGCCGCGCAAGTGATCTTCGTCCACCAGACGCTGTAATTCGCCGCTATTGATGAGATCACGGCTGATGGAATCGAGCCATATGGATTGGCCGCATTTCAATATTTGTTCCAAGGGATTCATAATCGTCCTCCGTAGCGCTGCGGTTTAACAAGGTAACAAGGTGAACCGCGGCAAAGCCTCTTCCCGCTAATTGTGCGGCCTGCCACGATTCAGATCTTCCTTTCATCCCCCCCATGATATTGGAATACTAAGGCTGCAAGCTGCCCAATATGTGCCTTCGCTTCGATTTCATGCCATCCGCCGATTGCGCCCGCCGGTCGCCCCCGGTGGGGCATGCGCAGGAATATGACATAAGGAATAGAGAAGCATAAAGGCCAGGATGGAAAAAGCAAAGGAAAAAGGAAGCGAGGTACAAGGTATCCTGGTTGCGACAACATTGGTTGTGACAACACAAAGCCGCGAACATTCCATGTGCCGGCAATAAAACTTGCACCTTTGGTAGAGGATAGAGGGAGGGAGACCGTTCGCGCTGTGACTTACACTGACCGCTTGCAGAGCTTGCTTTGCCGCGCGGCTCGCGCCCCGTTTCGACTGAAATCCGCTGCTATCGCGGGTCGTGGGGGCGAAATAAGTGTTATTGGCGAACAATATGTCCGGCATGGAACGACTGATCATTACAATGGCTGCCGATATGGCGGCCGTTATCAAGGGCTTGCCGATATTTCTTTCTACCTTGCGTCAATATGTTGAAGCGATTGGCGGCAAGCTCAATCTCACCGTTGAGCTGCCAAATGAACCTCCGGTCGAGCTGGACGTATTGAGTGATCTTGTAGATTACAGTCAATCTTGAAAGATTCGCGGCACCAGGCACGGTAACCCACTGTCGCTTTTGAGGTTAACTGCTGAGTGAAGTCTTCATGTTAAAAGCCTTCAGTACGATCCGATGCAGGCTCTTGGAGCCGGGCAATTTTCTCAGCAGGCGAGGAGCGAATGCGCAGCTTGGGCTAGAAACGGTTCTTCCAGTCGCGCAGCGCCGCAAAAACGCTGACTGGATCGTTTAACGGCTTATTCATCTTGGCGCTCGCGCTGCTGATCACTTCCGGCTCGCCGCAGCGCAGAAAGGGGTTGGTGGCTTTTTCCAGCCCGATAGTGGAGGGCAGGGTGGGGACGTGCTGCTTCGCCAATGCTTCCACCGCTTTTTCGCGTTCCAGCAATTCCTGATTGCCCGGCTCGACAGTTCGCGCAAAACGGATATTGTTGAGAGTATACTCATGGCCGCAATAGACTTCGGTATCCTTGGGCAGATCCGCGAGCTTTTGCAGCGACGCGACCATTTGGCCCGGGGTGCCCTCGAAGAGTCTTCCGCATCCGCAGGCAAACAGGGTATCGCCACAAAAGAGCATGTTTCCGCCATAATACGCAATATGACCAGCGGTATGGCCGGGGATATCCAGCACACGGAAGCTGAGCGTGAATTCGCGAAGATAGACCACGCCTTCGTCGCTCTCCCTGCCGGCGCACTCGCGCAGCGGATGGGTAACGGTGGGGATGGCTTCCGTGGCCGGCCCATAAACGGGAACAGGAAATTCACGGAGCAACATTTCGTTGCCTCCGACATGGTCGCGATGGTGATGAGTGTTCAGGATGGCGGCGAGCTGTAATTTTTCGTGGCGCAGATAGTCCAGGATGGGCGAGGCATCGCCGGGATCGACTACCGCGGCGTGGCGGTGATCGCGAATCACCCATATGTAGTTATCAGCGAATGCACGAACCGGAACGATGCGCGGCAAGGTCATGTCAATAAATTATCGAGTCACGCGGGTTGTTTCAATCAGTCAATTAGCTTGGATTCGATGCGGTAAAGCATAGTGTAGCCCATTCTCCATGCGATCCCATATGGACTTTCCCTGCATATCTCTCGCCTTTGGACGATCCCATGCATAAAAAAAATAAACTGGAATGGTTCGAAAGCTGCCTGGGCCAGTACCTGCTGGAGCGGGAGCAGAACTATTTCGACCAGGCGGTGGCGGATGTGTTTGGGTATCATGCCATGCAGATTGGTTTTACCCAATATGATTTCCTGCGCGCCAATCGGATGCCGCTGCAATTTCGCATAGGGGCGGAGGAAGGCGTCGCCGTGCGCGCGACTCCTGATTTTCTGCCTATCGAAACCAACAGTATCGATCTGGTGCTGATGCCCCATGTGCTCGAATTCAGTGTCAATCCGCACCAGATCCTGCGGGAGGTGCAGCGGGTGCTGATGCCTGAAGGTCACGTCATCGTCTCCGGCTTCAATCCCCACAGCGTCTGGGGCATGCGCGGTTTTTTCGGATCGGCCAGGGGAGGCTATCCATGGCGCGGCAATTTCATTTCGCGCCCGCGGCTGAGAGACTGGTTGACGCTGCTGGATTTCGAGATCACCCGGGACCGCATGTGCTGTTTTGCTCCTCCCTTCAGCCAGGAAAAATGGTTGAAGCGCTTCAGCTTCATGGAAACCATGGGAAATCGGTGGCCGCTTTCAGGAGGGGTTTATTTCTTTACCGCCGTGAAGCGGGTCCATGGGATGCGCGTTATCAAGCCGGAGTGGAAGAAAGTGCGCGCTGCGCGAAAAGGCATGGCCCCTGTCGCCCAGCGGCTGGATGCGCACGATGGCATCCGCCGCCCGCGAAGGGCGGCGCGCCTGAGAATCGTGAAAACAACGGCTCAAGGCGGGGAATGAAGGCGGAACAACCGGCAATGGTGGAAATCTTCACCGACGGCGCCTGCAAGGGCAACCCGGGAATCGGCGGATGGGGCGCGGTGCTGCGATGCGAAGGGCGTACGCGGGAATTGTACGGCGGCGAAAGGCTGACGACCAACAACCGCATGGAGCTGCTGGCGGTGATCCGCGCGCTGGAAGCGCTCACCCGGCCATGCACCGTCAGCCTCCACACCGACTCGCAGTATGTGCACAAGGGTATCAGCGAGTGGATCCATTCCTGGAAAAAGCGGGACTGGCGTACCGCGGACAAGAAGCCGGTGAAGAACGACGATTTATGGAAAGAGCTGGATCGTCTGGCGAAGCGCCATGAAATCCAGTGGCACTGGGTACGGGGCCATTCGGGGCATGAGGGCAATGAGCATGCCGACCGCCTCGCCAACCTCGGGGTCCGCTCTGCAATGGAAGGCACGGAAGGCGCGCGCGGCGTGGAACGTGCGAGGGGAGCGCCGATCCTGGGGAACGGCTGAAGCGGGACGAGGCTTGCGGCGATTCCCGGCAGATTGAGAGTGTGAGAGTGGTTGAAGGAACATGCGACAGATATTTATCGATACGGAAACGACCGGCCTGGAACCCAAACTCGGACATCGCGTGATAGAGATCGCGGCGGTCGAGATGCACAGCCGTGGACTGACCGGCCGCCGTTTTCACTACTATCTGAATCCCGAGCGGGATATCGAGGAAGGCGCGTTGCAGCAGCATGGCCTCGATGCAGAGTTTTTGCGGGATAAGCGCAAGTTTCGCGAGGTGGTGCATGAGTTTCTCGAATTCATCGCGGGCGCGGAGCTGATCATGCACAACGCAGCGTTCGACGTCGCCTTCCTCGACCATGAGCTGACACGCGCCGAATTACAGCCGCTGGCTGAATATTGCCATTCCGTGACCGATACCCTGAAGATCGCCAAGGAGCTGCATCCGGGCAAGAGAAATAATCTCGATGCGCTATGCGAGCGCTACGAGGTGGATAATACGCGGCGCACGCTCCATGGCGCCTTGCTCGATGCGGAGCTATTGGCGGAGGTCTATCTTGCCATGACGCGCGGCCAGGACAGCCTGCTGATGGAACTGGAGGCGGCGGAGCCGCTCGACGCCGCGACAGCGCTTGCCCTGCGTGAGGTGAAACTGGCAATCGTGACAGCGACTGCGGAAGAGCTCGAAGCCCACGCGCAGCAGCTGGAAATGATCGAGCGCGAAAGCAGGGGCAAGTGCATTTGGAAGAGGCTGGAACCGGTTGAGCAGGCCGCGGGACCGGAAATTAGCTAGCGTGCAATAAAAAGAGCATCGCTGCGAGTTGGTAAACGATATCGATGTGCTGAAATTTTTCGGGGCTGTGCCGTGGCAGCGGGTTGGGGTATTTCCGCTATGCTTACTGCTGGCTTTGTGGGGGACGCCGCTGCGGGCGGAAGACGCGATCTCGTTTGCGCCACATGTCTCGCTCACCGAGAAGGAAGCCATCGCGCTTTTTTACCAGCGTAATCTCGGGCTGATTGCGTCAAGCCTCGATATCGATGACGCACAAGCGGAGCAAATCATTGCAGGGGCAATGCCGAATCCGGTATTCAGCCTGACTGTGCATGAGCTGAACCCAAGAATCTGGCGTCCGGAGAATCGCGGCCAGGCGGTGCCCGCGGTGACGCCGCAGATACAGCAGCTCATCGTGACTGCCGGGAAGCGGCGATTGCGCATAGAAAGCAGCGAGCTGGCTACCGAGGCGGTCAACTTCGATGTAATCGATGTCGCGCGCGTCCTCACCAATGCCGTACGGCGCAGCTATTATAGTCTTTTGCTCGCACAGAAAACCCTCCAGGTGGCTGGCGACAACCTCGAACGGTACCGGGAAATCCTTCGGGTCAATGAACTCAGGCTCAAGCTGGGAGACGTCGCGGCCATCGATCTCATTCGCATCGAGGTGGAAAGCCTGAAAATTCAGGGTGACCAGGATCAGGCCCGCGCAGCCCTGGACCAGGCGCGGGCGGATCTGCTGCTGTTGCTGGGCTGGCCGGCAAACAGCATGGATGTCGCCGCGGTCGAAGCCTGGCCCGAAGCCGCTCCGGAGATTGCGACGGCCGGGCAGGAGCGGCTGGTCGAGCGGGCGCTGGAAAGCCGGCCGGATATGAAAGCCGCAAGGGTGCGCATCGCCCAGGCCAAGAAGATGTTGACCCTGGCGCAGCGGCAGGTCATTCCCGACGTGACTGTCAGCGCTTTCTACGATCGCGATGCCGGCAATTTCTTCGCGGACTCCGCAGGTGTGGGAATCAGCTTGCCCATTCCGCTGTTTTATCAGCAGAAAGGAGAGATTTCCAAGGCTCGCGTGGGCGTGACCTCGACCGAATTGGCGCTGGCGCAGGCCGAACAGGGAGTGAAAACAGAGGTATTGAAGGCTCTGGCTGCCTGGCAAAGCGCGGATGCCATAGCGCGGCGTTTTGAAACATCGGTAATCAAGCGGATCGAAAAATTGCGCTCGGCACAGGAACTCGCCTATCAGAAAGGCGCGATCGGCGTTCTCGATCTGATCGACGCGCAGCGCAGCTACAGGGCGATAATGCTTGATTATTACAATGCCCTGGCCAATCGGAGCAAGGCGTGGGCGGACCTGCTGATGGCATATGGAGAGGAAACCGGGAATTTGCCGCGGGGCGCGAGACGCCGCGATGGCTAGGGCCTGGTTCGACTCCCCACGCCGTGATATCCGTCGCCGTTCCCATTTGAACCGATGAGTCCGATCCCGGCAAAAAGAACAGGCAAGACCCGGCCCATCGTCCGGTATATTGCCACGGGATTATTGGGCCTGTCGCTGCTGGGATGCCAGCGCCAGGATAACGAACAGGCGCCCGCCGCTCCCATCCACCCCAGGGACGAGGTCGTTCTTCCCTCGGATTCCCCCAAGCGCGACTTCATAAAAGATGTCGTCATCGAACTGGTGCAGCGCCCGATTCTGGACGCCGTGACGGGCAAGATCACTTATGACGAGACCCGGACCGCGCGCGTGTCCTCGCCGATCGCGGGGCGTGTCATCGGCGGCATTGCCGCACTGGGCCAATCCGTCCGGAAGGGCGATGCGCTGGTCGAGCTGGATAGCCCGGAGCTGGGCCAGGCGCAGTCGGACTATGCGAATGCCGCATCAGACCTGAATCTCGCCAGCCGCGCTTTCGACCGCGTGCAGGAGTTGTATGATAATGGTATTTCCTCGCGCAAGGAGCGGGAACAGGCGGAAGATGTGCTGGTGCGCGCGCGCAGCGAGGCGGAACGGGCGCGCCTGAAGCTGGCCAACCTGGGAGCTCGCGCCCGGCGTACCGACAACCGCTTCATCCTGCATGCGCCGCTTTCGGGGATCGTCACCGAGCGCAATATCAATCCTGGCATGGAAATACGCCCCGATCTGGCGGAGCCGCTGTTCGTCATTTCGAACCTGGATCAGCTATGGCTGCAAATGGATATTTTCGAGAAGGATATCGGGCAGATTCGCACTGGCGCAACGGTCACGCTGCGGGTTGCCGCGTACAAGGGAGAAAATTTTTCCGCCACCGTCAATTACATCAGCCAGGTGGTGGATGAAGCCACGCGCACCGTAAAAGTCCGGTGTGTGTTGCCCAATGTGGAGAACAAGCTGTTGCCCGCCATGTTCGCCAGCGTCATGGTACAAAGCGAAGCGAACGATCTGGCCATTGTCGTGCCGCTTACCGCGATATTTCCCGAACATGAATCCGATTGGGTCTATGTGAATATCGGCGATTACCATTACCAGAAGCGGCAGGTCACTCTGGGCCTGCGTTTCAGGGACCGGGCGGTGGTTCTGGATGGGTTGAAGCCGGGTGAGCGGTTGGTGGTGGGAGGTGCGTTGCTGTTGCGTACCGAGCAGGACACGGAGCAGCAAAGTGGCGAAAGCGCACGATGATCCATAGAATCATTGCTTTCTGCCTGCAGCAGCGCCTGTTGATCATCAGCACGTCGGTATTGCTGGCCGCCTTCGGCATCGTTTCTTTCGAACGCCTCCCTGTCCAGGCTTTTCCCGATGTTCAGAATGTATTCGTACAGGTGGTGACCCAATACCCAGGCCAGGCTCCGGAAGAAGTGGAGAAACTGATCAGCCTGCCGATCGAGAAAGAAATGAACGGTCTCCCGCATATGATCAATATGCGTTCGGTGTCCATTTTCGGACTGTCCGTGGTCACCCTGATATTCGATGACGATGCCGAGGATTATTTCTCGCGGCAGCAGGTGCTGGAACGCTTGAAGAGCGTCAGCCTGCCGGGAGACGTCAAGCCCATGCTGGGACCCCTGACGACCGGTATCGGCGAAATTTTCCGATACCGCATCGAGGCTCCTGGCGTCCCCCTGGTGGAACAGCGGGCCCTGCAGGACTGGGAGATCGAACGGACCCTGCGGTCCGTCCAGGGAGTGGCCGACGTGGTTGCCTTTGGTGGTGGCGTCAAGCAATACCAGGTGCAGGTCGATCCAGTCAGGCTGAGGAATTACAAGCTGACCCTTCCGGACGTTTACCGGGCCATTGCCATGAATAATGCCAATATCGGCGGTGGATACCTGGATTATGGCCATGAGGCGCTGATGGTGCGCGGGACAGGCTTGCTGAAATCCGAAGACGAAATCGGAAATATTGTCGTTGCCAGCCGGGACGATGTTCCGATCTTCGTCAGGAATATTGCCGAGGTGACGATAGGCCCACAGCCACGTATCGGCATTGTCGGCTACAACGGGGCCGATGACGTGGTCCAGGGCATCGTCCTGCTCATCAAGGGCAGGAATGCCATGGAAGTGCTGAATGGCGTAAAGGAAAAAATCGACTACCTCAATAGCCATGGCTTGCCCCGCGGGGTCAGCATCGTGCCGATATACGACCGCACGGAATTGATACAGCACACCGTGCAGACGGTCGAGAAGAACATGGTGGAAGGCGCCGTGCTCATTCTGGTGGTGTTGCTTGTTTTTCTCCGCCGCGTATGGGCCTCGGCGATAGTCATCATCGTCATTCCGCTGTCGCTGTTGTTTGCATTCATCATGATCGATGCGATGCATGTCTCCGCCAACCTGATTTCCCTTGGAGCGATCGACTTCGGCATCATCGTGGATAGCGCCGTGGTGCTGGTGGAGGCGATTATGGTGAAGATCACGCTGGCAATGCGGCAGCAGGCGCCCGTGGCCCACATGCGCCAATCCATGCTCATGACCACCGTGGAGATGGCGCGGCCCATACTGTTTTCCAAGGCCATTCTGATTATTGCTTTCCTGCCTATTTTTACCTTTCAGCGCGTCGAAGAAAAAATTTTTTCTCCAATGGCCTTTACACTCACGTTTGCCTTGCTCGGTTCACTGCTCATCAGCCTGACCCTGATTCCCGTGCTGCTGAGCTATCTGGTGGGGCCGCGGCTGACCGAATCGCACAATCCCCTCGTGCAGGCCATGGAACAGCGTTACCACGCGCTGCTGGAAGCCGTGCTGCGCCACCCCCGCAGGCTGTTCCTGGGTGCGGGCCTGATGCTGGCTTTGTCCCTGGCTTCCTTTCCCTTGATAGGCACGGAATTCATGCCCAAGCTGGACGAGGGCAACGTCTGGCTGACCATTACCCTGCCCACCCCGATTTCCCTGAGCAAGGCCAAGGATCTGGAAAAGGAAGTGCGTGCCCGCCTGCTCGAATTCCGCGAGGCGAAGTCGATACTGACGCAACTGGGACGTCCCGAGGATGGTACTGACCCCAAGGGTTTCAACAATCTGGAAGTGCTCATCGATCTCAAGCCGAAGAACACCTGGCGTTATCGCAGCAAGGACGAGCTTGTCGAGGCCATGCAGAGGCGCCTGGAGGCATTTCCCGGGCTGCAGTTCAATTTTTCCCAGGTGATCCAGGATAATGTGGAAGAAGCCATTTCCGGGGTGAAGGGTGAAATTGCCATCAAGATATTTGGCGAAGACCTGGATATTCTTCAGGAGAAAGCCGACCAGATCACGGGTATCCTGCGCTCCATGAAGGGGGCCACCGATGTGGCTGCCGAACAGCAGGCCGGACTGGCGCAACTGGTGATTTCCATCAATCGGGAAAAGGTTGCGCGCCACGGGATCAATGTGGCGGATGTGGAAGATGTGATCGCCATGGCGGTCGGAGGCAAGGCTGCGACGCAAATGCTCGAAGGTGAACGCCGTTTCGACGTTTCGGTACGGCTCATCAGCTCGGCGCGCGATTCGGTTGCGGCCATCGAGGATATCACCGTGCTGTCCGCCAACGGGAGCCGCATTCCGCTGGCCGACCTGGCGGACATCAGCCTGACCCAGGGGGCTTCGCGCATCAGCCGCGAAAACAACATGCGGCGCATCGCGATCAAATGCAATCTGATAGGACGCGACCAGGGGAGTTTCGTGGCCGAGGCGCAGAAAAAGATCGGCCGGCAGGTGCATCTGCAGCCGGGCTACAGGATGGTCTGGAGCGGCCAGTTCGAAAATCAGGAACGCGCGATGAAGCGGCTTTACTTTATTGTCCCCGTTAGTTTCATCTTGATTTTCGTGCTACTGTTCTGGGCATTCCGCTCGATCAGGAATGCCTCCCTGATCGTCATGAATGTTCCATTTTCGCTGATAGGGGGGTTGGTAGCGCTGCTGCTGACCGGCATCCACCTGAGCGTTTCAGCGGCGGTGGGATTCATTGCGCTGTTCGGCATCGCGGTGCAAAATGGCGTAATCCTGCTATCCCAGATCAATTTGCTCAGGCGCGAAGGCGTTCCGCTCGAAGACGCCATCATGCAAGGTTCCGTCAGCCGGCTGCGTCCCGTGGTGATGACGGCCCTGATGGCAATGCTGGGATTGCTGCCCGCGGCGCTATCCACCAGCGTGGGATCGGAAACGGTCAAACCCTTTGCCGTGGTGATCATCGGCGGGCTGGTCACTGCGACGTTGCTGGTCCTGACCATGCTTCCCGCCCTCTACCGTAAATTTGAGAATCCACCCTCCTGAGGCCTCTCGATGAAAGAGATCCGCGCTTATATCGAGCCTTTCATGCTGCTGAAGGTTACGCAGACACTGCTCGAGATACCTGATTTCCCCGGCATGAGCGTGACCGACTGCGAAGGCTTCGGGCGAGTCAAGTTCATCGTTGGCCGGGATTTTTCGCCCTATGTGCCAAAAAAGCGCATAGAGATTTTTGCCTCCGATGATCTGGTGGAGCGCATTGTCAATGAAATCATGGTCGTAGCCAATACGCATCAGCACGGCGCGGGCAAGATATATGTTCTCGATGTGGTCGAAAGCGCGCGTATCAGCACCGGCGAACGAGGGGAGGAGTGTACCTAGGTGTCATTTCTCAGTAGGTTGTTCACCCGAGATAGGAGAGAATGAGGGTTCACAAATCCTTTCAAATTCTCCAGGAGTCCCGGATGAAGTCAATTGCATGACAACCGGATCGTTTTCCGCATGCCTGTTCTTTCCACCCGCCGAGCTGCGGCCATGCCAGATCAGAACCATTCAGAACAATTCGATTTGCCCATCCGTCTTCGCGGCCTTGCGGCCTCCACGCCCGGCGGGAAAAGCTGCTCCGGCCGGTACCGACCGGAGCAGCGGAGGGCTAAAATGCGAGATATCGAGTGCGGCGAAGCGGTCTTGGCGCACATCGAGGCCGATCCGCGTCACACATTTTTCGAAGCGCTGGCGTATCATGTCCGCCCAGACACCCTCGCCGTGCATGCGCCTCCCAAACGAGGCATCGTAATCCTTGCCGCCACGCATTTCGCGCACCCGGTTCATGACACGTTGTGCCCGCTCCGGAAAGTGCGCCTCCAACCACTGCCGGAATAGCGGGCTGACTTCCCATGGCAGCCGCAATACGACATAGCCAGCGCTGACCGCCCCGGCTTCTGCCGCCGCCGCCAGCACTTTTTCCAATTCGGGTTCGGTGATAAAGGGAATTACCGGGGCGACGCTGACCCCCACGGGAATCCCTGCATCGGTCAGCGTGCGGATGACGCGCAGGCGGCGCGCCGGCGCTGCGGCACGCGGTTCCAGCGTCCGGGAAATGGAATGGTCCAGCGTGGTGATCGTGACTGCCGCGGCGACCAGCCGCTTTGCCGCCATGTCGCGCAGCAGGTCGATGTCGCGTTCGATCAGCGACGATTTGGTGATCAGCGCGGCCGGATGCCCGCACTCGTGCAGCACTCCGAGCACGCGGCGCGTCAGCCGCAGCTCGCGCTCGCAGGGCTGGTAGGCATCGGTATTCACGCCAAGTGCGATCGGTTCGGGAATATAGGACTTTTTGGCCAGTTCCTGCCGCAGGAGCTCCGGGGCATTGATTTTTGCGTAAATTTTGCTCTCGAAATCCAGTCCCGGCGACAGGCCGAGGTAGCTGTGCGTGGGCCGGGCAAGGCAGTAGATGCAGCCATGCTCGCAGCCGCGATAAGGGTTGAGCGAAATGCTGAAAGGCACGTCGGGAGACCGGTTGCGAGTCAATATGGTTTTCGCGCGTTCCTCGATGACTTCTGTCTTCAGAGCCGCGGGCTGCGTATCTTCCCGTCTTCTTCCGCTTGTTCCGCTTGCCGCTGCATCTTCGTCGCCTCGGTCATGGCCGGGATCACCGGGCGGATGCTCTGCCTCCAGTGCGGGCCAGCCGTCATCCACCGCTTCACGCGCCAGCGCCTCATACCGCCCTTGCAGGTTGGAAACGGCACCACGGCCCTTGCGGGCTTTCAGGGGCTGCGGGATGAAGGCTGGGGATTCGATAGCGGGATCGTCGTCAGACATGTCGGGTTCGTTGCCATATATCTGCATCCGTGACGTTACCATGGCAGGCAAGCGAAGGAAACCGGGACCGGGAGCACAGCTGTCTTCAGCCATTTTCCGGGGAATGTGGCGCAATGGCTGGCTCTCTGGCCGATGCTTGACATTGCGGCGGGTTCACAGCAGGATGATCAAGGAAGCGCTGAGCCAATCCTGGCTGGCGGCGGCTTTGCGGAATGGGATGCGCGAAAGGCGGCGACGCGCATGATGGGCTCGCGATATGTTACGGTTGATGGGGGAAATCATCATGAAGCTGACAACTTTTGCCGTCCTGTTATTGAGTGCTTGCCTGGCCGGCCAGGCAAGCGCGCAAAACACCTCCTATCCGAAAGATGTCCGTCCAGCGCATGCTCCGATGGAGCGCCCGCCCGCCGATCCAAGGATCGCGGAACTGGAGATGGCGCTGAAGCAGGTGGACCACGAGCGGCAGGCAGTGTACCAGCAGTTCCAGATGACGCAGGAGTTGCGGCGCAACGAGATACAGGATAACAATCCACAGGTCATCCAGGGGGCAAACATGACCTCGATCATGCCCTACGCCAGCGGCGGCCTGAGCGGCAATCCACCGGTCAGCTACGATGATCAGGTGCGGCTGCTGAGGGAGCGCCAGGAGCGCATTCAGCAATATGGGCAGGACTTGAATCGCCTGTATTCGCGTTATACGGAACTGGGCGAGCAGCGGCGAGCCCTGTTCGATCAGCTCATGGAATTGACGAGGAGCGGCGCCGGCGGGCAATAGCTCCATGCTCCACTGCGCGTTATCCCGAATTCGGCAGTCGGACAGGTGAGGTTGGCCGTAAATTTCGGATACTGAACATCGAGTGCCGCGGAAAATCTTTGTGGATCATGGTTCCAAACTAAAAAAAGCGGGCAACTACCGGATTTGGGATCATGTGCCGCAATCCTGGTCCGGCGATCTCATTCCTTTGGCTTTTCGCCGTCGTTGCCGAGAAACAGCGATTTCAGGTCAAGATGAGGCGGAGGTTCTTCCGGCAGCGGCTCGGGGCTGACTCGTGCAAGCTCTTCCCTGAGCCGGGTCACGCGCTGTTCCAGTTCGGCCTTGTCCGCTTCCAGCTTGTTCACCTTGCGCCGCAATTGAGAACTTGACCACAGCCTTTTGATCATTCCCGGCCAGGAAACCAGCAACGCGATAGCTGCCCCGACCGCCATCGCGAGCAGCAATACCATGGCGAGCGAGCTGTCGAAGCTCCACAGGCCCAGGGTGACGGTCACGGTCATGTTGTTCTGCAGGGCAAAGGCCACCGCGGCGATGGCGACGGCGATGCCCAGTATCAACAAAAGCTGCATGCTTGTCCCCCGGCCCTGGTTGTCTTCGTGCTTCCTGTCGCGCATGAGCAATTTCCTGTTTTGGCGGAGCGCGGCTCCTTTCTTGGAATAAAGAATAACGGACTCCGGCATGCGGATATCCCGCGATGGATCAGGGTACGCCTGCAGGGTCGTGTTTGGCAATACTCATGGCCTCGAGATAAGCGATGAGCTCCTCGATGACCTGGTCGCGCCGGGGTATTTCCTTGCCCAGACCCGGCATCGTCGTATTGTACCGGATGCTCTGCGGATTCTCGATCCAGCGCTTCAGGTAGCCAGACTGGATATACTCTGTCACGCTGACCGGAAAATTGAGTTCCGGCCCTTTGGTTCCGCCCTCGCCATTGATGGCGTGGCATGACGCACAGTATTTCCGGAAATGGACGAACCCGCGTCGCGCCTGTGAGGATGCATCCTGAGGCGGGGTCATTTTCGGGAAGGAATCACCGGATTTGAGCTCGACAGCCCTGATCTGGTAGGGCATGTCCGGCACGCCGGATTCGAGCAGCGCTTCCGAATTCACGTTGTCCCATACCAGGTAAAGCGGCCCCAGTTGTACCAGCTCGTTGTTTTGCAGCGTATTGACCATCATGAAGGGCCTGCCATCGTCATGCGCGAAAGCCAGGAAGGCTTCGTGCCCGGCAAACTTTGCCACGGGGACGGTAGCCCGGTATCCGTCGCTGGACAGGAATACGATTTCCTTCGCTTCTTTCCACTTGTTCCCGAAAACCGCATCGAATACAGATCGGGCCGGAAGCACCCGGTAAACACGTTTCCTGCCTTCGTGCGGTTCGAAGACCTGCAACGAGAGGGGTGGCGCGATAGCCTCCAGGTAGCCGAGCGACAGTACCTTCACGATCTGGCTGTTGTCCATGAATTCGATATTCCCGCCATCCTGCAGGGGTGCCGGCGCAGGCGCCGGCGCGGAAGCGGGAATAGGCGCGGGCTGGGAGGCCTGGGCGGGTAAGCCGCCGAGCAGCAGGAGAATGAGAATAAGTGGAATTCGCGATATTCCTGTATTCATGGCATTTCCCTTTTTCCGTTCATTTATCCGTGCCCCTGCATGTCCCGCTTTCCGTAAGCGGAAAGCGCATCCAGAAACGCAACATTGCCCGTTATCGCACGGATGATCAAGCGCGGGCCGCCTGGCATTGTTCCGGCAGGGCATGCGGATCCAGGCATTCCCCGCAATCACCATCACCATCACCATCACCATCACCACCAGCGCCATCGATATATTTTTGTCATAGTCCCGGCTCGACAGCGTTCCATGCCCGGTTCAATGATTCAGAGAATACCTTTGAACATGCAGGAGCAATCGAATTGCATTCACATCGCGCCATGGAATAATCCGGCTGGCGTTAAAACATGTTTTAATTGGAAGAGCGTGATTTCATATGCATGTAACATGAGTATGCGATGCTTGTCATGTGTTCTGATGATTTGGATGGCATGAACCGGAGTTCGACGCCAAATCCGCACAAAAATCTCTTTTGCATAGAGAACCCCCACCAGGCAGGTTTTATCCTGAAATCTGTCGACCTCGACGAAACGCCACGTTTCGAAATAAAAACAATAGCTTAAAAAACGGATAAGGCGAAGCTTTCCGTCTCCGCCAGGCTCGGTCCTGGCATAGGGATCCGTATTGCCGGAACCTTCATGACGACGCCTGAAAAAACCGTATTCGGTGCCTGTTAGGTCTATTATATGACAAATAGATTTATTTGCCGGGTGCGCCTGGTAATTCGATGCATGCTGTTTTTTTATAGAGAGGAAAATCCCATGAATATCAGATATCGCACATTTTTGATCGCCGCCATCGCTGGCCTTCTGGGCGCAACCGGAGCGAGCGCGCAGGAATCCTATTTTGAACGGGAAAAAAGGTTGAGAGAAGAGCATGCGAATGGCGGATGGAAGTCTTCAGGGCTGGAGGAAACACGCAGGATAGCGCGCAATTCCACGCATGAGGCGCATGAAGTTTGGGCAGCCGTCGCGGACAACACAGTGTACACGCCAGAAGCGCAACGGATGGCCAAAAGCAATGGGGATACCGGCCATGAAAGCGTGAAACCGGAGGAAACACGCAGAATATCAGGGAGTCCTGCCCAGAAGAATCAGATAACCCCTCCCGATACGGGCGAGTACTCCTATGCCGGCGATGTGACCCCGCACAGGGCAGAGATCCGGGAGCACAAATCATCAAAGGGCCTTTGATCATTGCATCCACCAGGTCCTGTCCGCGTCAGGCCGAAAGCGAGGCATCGAAAACGCAAATCGGCTGCGGCAGGAACATGATCCGGGTTGAAAAGGGTTCGTTAGCGAACAGAAGCCAGCATGGCGCGGTTCCCGTCAGGAAGCCGCCCATGGCGGGTTCTTTCAAGCAGTTGTCATTAATGCATCCATAACACCATCAATACTTTTTATTTTCAATTTTTCAGGGGATTCATATGTTTTCGATTAAAAGAATATTGCGAATGCTTCAACTGGTTGCAGCATGCATCCTGGCGCTATCCACCGGCGCGGGCGGCGCAAATGCCCAGCCGCCACTGCCGCTTTATGATTATCCGACTGTTTACAACAACTATATTCAACCCATAGCCACCGCCATCGATTACCACACCGCCATGATCTATCTGTTCAACTACGAGCGGGACAAATTGATCATCGTGGATCCAGCCAGCATCCACGGCTGGCCGGGGGACGTTCCGCTGCAGCATACGGTGGTCATGCCAGAGGGAAACAGGATATACATCACGTCGGACAATACCCAGGATCATCCATCGTACATCATCGCCCTGAATGTCGACAATATCAACTGGGATGCGGGAACGGCTTCACTGTCGCTGGATTCGTTGATAGCGGCGGACACCCCCAACAAACCCGGCGAATTGCCTTTCGTCCAGCCTACCAACCGTAACCAGGCGGTTCCCAACTGGCTGATTGGGCGAGGCACCCAGATACATGGCCCCACGTTGTTGCCATACTCGGATTTTCTCTATTTCACCGAGGTCACATCGGACAGGGTGCGCGTGATCAATCATAAAACGAATCAGCTCGCGAGCGTGGATCCTATCGTCATACCGGGATATACGGAGCAGACGCACGGCGTCAATTTCAACAAGTCCGGCACCGTTGGTCTGGGCACGGGTTATTTTTTTGACAACAGCGTGATCGACGTCTACCGGTCCAACAGGGAAACCGGAGAGCTGCACGCCGTCGGCCGGATCATGCTGGGAGATGAGAAGAAGCATGCGGCATTCACCCATTTCGTGTACTGGCTGGACGAGCGCTATGCCGTAACCGCCTCGATGCAATTCGACAAGACTTCCCTTACGCCATCGAGCACCAGTTCCATCATTCCGCCCAGCGTCTGGCTGCTCGATACGCTGGAAGGAACCGCGAAGAAAATCGTCGAGACCGCCTATAGCGCAAACGACAACGGAGTATTCCGCTCGGCATCGGATATTGCCGTGGTGAACGGCAAGCTCTATATCGCAGAAGAGGATACGCTGGACTACACGTTCGCAAATGACGGTTACATATCGATATTTGATCTGACCGATCGCGCCAACCCCAGATTCATAAAGAGGCTCAAGCCGGGGTCCGGATTGCCGAACGGCTATACCGTCGCGCACACGATCAGCCCGACTCCGGATAACCGCTACCTGATGGTGGCAAGCTGGGTTTCCGGATATGTGCTGAAAATCGATACCGCGACCGATACCGTCACCAAGGTGTGGGGACCGAGCGACGGCCTTGTGAAGCCGCATGGCATATTCAGCGCGGGCAGCCTTCGCTGATTCTCGCCTTATCTTCATCCGGCTCATCCGTTTTTCCTCCGCGGTTAAATCCCGCCGCGGCGGGGATGGGCCGGCTCGGACGGCACCAATCCGGACATTCCATTCAATAGAAAGGGTCACAAAGGACTTCAAAAATGAAACATGGAACGATGCGTTGCCTTTTTCACGCCGCTGTCATGCTATCTGTCTTTTTCTTCGCCGAAATCATGGCGGCACCGGTTGTCTTGCAGCGTCCGGTGGCCTTGCGGGCTGAAACGATGGCGCATTTGAAGCAGGTGCGCGCGGGCGATGGCAATCAATGGCAACTGCTGGTTTTTGGATTCACGCACTGCAAGGATGTATGCCCCATGTCACTTGCCAATACGGCGATGCTGGTCAACGCCGCCGCGGCTGAGCGAATCAATCTGAATGGGATATTCGTCACCGTGGATCCGGACAGGGATACCGATGCCATCTTGTCCAGATACACGAAAAGCTTCGGCCCCGACATTGGCTATCTTCGCTTCGAAGGCGAGGCGCTGGAGCGCTTCAAGGCCGCGTTCGGCGTGGAGGCTATTTTCTATACGAAGAATGCCGGCAACCACCTTCATTACCAGGTTGACCACAGCACTTCGGCATTCCTGATCGACCCGGAAGGGAAAATGCGGGTGATATTCGATGTATTGCAGGATGCGCAGAGCATCACCAGGATGATGAAGGAAAACAGGAGCTTGTTCAAATCATGAGATGGGCGCCGGCACTGCTGTTCCTGATTGCTGCCGGGAGTTCATGGGCCATGCAGATCGATGCCGATCCGCGGACCATCATATCGTCCATGGATAAAGCCCTGCTTCCGGAACTCGATATTCTGCGCGTGACCACCGCCATTTCCGGGGATGGTCAGGTGGTATTCCAGGTCAAGACCAGGGGAGAACGGATAGGCAGGGACGACGGCGATTATCTGCTTCTGCAGATATCCGGAGAACGCGCGCATATTCTCCTTATCCCGATAAACCGGTCGAAGGGAAATGGCCTGATCTATGAGGGGCTGCTCCAGCCAGAGGGCCAGAGATTGCCGCAAACATTCAACAAAGCCGGCGAAGAAGGACTGCATCCAGGTTTCAGCGCCAAACATATATTGCACGGGGGAGAATTCAGCATCCCTGTCGAATGGATGGATTTCGGCAGCGATTTCAGTTTCGATGCGTATACCGTCAAGGCGGATATTCGGGGAGATATCCTGATAGTCGGCGAAATACATGATCAGGCGAGAAAAGGCCGTGAGGAAAAACGGATTTCCGCCATCGCGCTACTCAATAAGCTCTGCGCGCCGGGGCGGGCTGGGCGATTTCCTTCCGCTGGCGCTCCCTATTTCGGTTCATTTTCCCTGCAACAGAATCCGATCGCGAAATAAGCGTCGCCTGCTCCCTGAGGCCCGTGCAGCCTGGGGTGGGCGGCCAAGGCGGCCAAGAGCGGTCAATGCCGGATTCAACTCGACGCATAATATGCTAACAGCATTAATAGCCAAATTCCCTTCACCACCGATTCTTTGGGAGAGAAATCATCATGACTGACAGAAGATCGTTGCGAAAACCGATGAAAGAGCACAGGAGATCAGCAGATTCGTCAATACGGCGGCCTGGCATGGGCAAGGAAAAAAACTGGTCCCCCGTCCGCGCTTTGATACTGGCTAGCCTGGTCACGGGGATATTGGCTACTGCTTCCGAAGTCCATGCGCTGAACGGCCTGGGGCATGCGAATACCAAACCCCGGTGGGCTATCGATGAGACCAGGTGGTTTACGCTCGGCGCCGGTTTCCGCGGCTCGGGCGTATGGGCGGAAAACCCGGAAACCGGCAATTTTCATGATACCTTCCGGATCGACAATGCCCGCGTCTTTCTCAATGGACAGATCCATAGATACATCAAATTCGAAAGCTATACCGACTGTATTTTTTGCAATAACACTCATCCGAACGACAATCCCAGGATGTCCTATAACATCCTGGCCGCGATAGGCAAGGTCGAGATCAACCGTTTCATCAATATCTGGGGCGGGCGCATGCAGATACCCACGGAACGCGGTGAACTGAGCGGTCCATTCCACCAGTCCACCCACGATGCCTTCAAGACGCCATTTTTTCCGCAGGATTTCAGCACCAAATTTGGCAGTGGCGGCGCCGGCCGCTACGGACATGACGATGGCGTCACTTTTTGGGGCAGTATCGAGCCTGGTTTCGTGAGGGGCACGCTCGGTTATGCAGGAGGCATATACAGGGGATTGCAGTCATCCACTCCCATGCAGAAGGGGCCAAACCAGGGAAACAGCATATCGTGGGCAGGGCGCCTCACTTATAATTTCTGGAACCCGGAAAAAAATCCGGGCTATTACACTCGCGGCACTTATTTTGGCAACGCCGGCGATATCCTTGCACTGGCGGTCGGCGCTTCGTACCAGAAAGAGGGCGCGGGTTCATTCGCGCACCGCAGCGATTTCCTGGGCCTCGTAGGGGATGCGGTGCTTGAAAAAATCCTGCCCAAAAACATGGGCGTGGCAACGATCAACGCGGAGTATAAGCAATTTTATGCCAATTATTCTCCCCTGGCTTTCGCCGACCCGGATTGCTTTTGCATATTCGATGGAAAATCATGGACAGTTACCGGTCTTTATCTGGTTCCTGTCATGATAGGTATCGGCAAACTCCAGCCCTATGGAAGATACACCAGTATTCAACCCGACCATAGCAGCAAACGGGAGGAAATCGAGGGGGGCGTGAATTATGTCATCGATGGCTTCAATGCGCGAATAGCGGCCTATTATCAGCATGGCGATCTTCGCACCAAGGGCGCGGACTATTCGCCCGATGCGGCTGGTGGAAAAGCGGATGTTTTCAAATTTTCCTTCCAGTTGCAGATGTAGCAGACACATTTTTCGTACTCTTTTCACTTTTTATCATGCAGATGTATTCAGCAGCGTGACATCCCCCCCCACGGCGGCGGTATTGACCGTTATGGTTTTTTCATTGGCAAAGCGTTGCAGGTAATGGGGTCCGCCCGCTTTGGGTCCGGTTCCCGAAAGACCCCGGCCTCCGAACGGCTGAACGCCGACCACGGCGCCAATCATGCTGCGATTGATATAGACGTTGCCTGTTTCCACCTGCTGCGCCATTTTTGCGGCTTCCTGCTGCAGGCGGCTGTGGATTCCGCAGGTGAGGCCGTATCCGGTTCCATTGACCTCCCGGATGATGCGGACACGGTCTTTGGCCGCATAGCGGATGACGTGCAGGATGGGGCCGAACACTTCTCCGGGGAGGCGGGAAATGCTGTCTATTTCATACGCTGCCGGTGCGATATACCATCCCGCCAGCCCTGGTCCCGCGGGCAGGGGCGCCTGCCCGATCAGCCTGCCGAAGCCTTTGAGCCGCTCCACATGGCGGGCGAGCGATTCGAGGGCGGCGGCATCGATAACCGGGCCGATGTCGGTCGAGATCCGGCGCGGGTCTCCGATGCGCAGTTCCTGCAATGCGCCGCGCAACAGCTCCATCACCCGGCCGGCGATTTCTTCCTGGACATAAAGCACGCGCAGGGCGGAACAGCGCTGCCCGGCCGAGCCGAAAGCACTGAGCATCACGTCATCCGCGACCTGTTCCGGCAGGGCGCTCGAATCCACCAGCATGGCATTCTGGCCGCCAGTCTCAGCGATAAAGGGAACGATGGGGCCGTCTTTTGCCGCCAGCGCCCGATTGATGAGGCGCGCCACTTCCACCGAGCCGGTGAACGCCACGCCATCCACTCCGGCGTGGGCGATGAGTGCCGCGCCGACATGCCCGTTTCCCGGCAGCAGCGCAATGGCGGCGGGCGGAATGCCGGCTTCCAGCAGCAGGCGCACCGCCACGAAGGCGATCACCGGGGTCTGCTCGGCAGGTTTTGCAATGACGCTGTTCCCCGACGTCAGGGCGGCGGCGATCTGGCCTAGAAAAATCGCCAGGGGAAAATTCCACGGGCTGATGCATGCGAACGTACCGCGCGCCTCCATCACCAGGCGATTCTTTTCGCCCGCGGGACCTGGCAGGGCCAGCCCCGCTTCTTCGAACAGGCGCTCGCCTTCGGCGGCATAGTACCGGCAGAAGTCGGCGGCTTCGCGCACTTCACTGAAGGCATCGAGCAGCGTTTTCCCGCCTTCATATTGCAGCAACCCCGCGAGGTGCGGCCCATCGCGTTCGATCAGGTCTGCCGCGCGGCGCAATGCCGCAGCGCGTTCCACGGCAGGCGTTGCCCGCCAGATTCCGCATCCTTCGCGCACTGCCGCAAACGCCGCCTCGATATCGTCCGGTTCGGAATTCCATACCTGTGCGATTGTTTCCCGCGTATCGCAGGGGCTAAGGTGCTCGTGCCCGGTCTCGCCGGGATGTTCCCGATGCCGGGTTTTTCCGTTGATGAGAGGCGCCACCGCGAGATTGCGCCATGAAGGGGAGGGTGGGATCCGAGCCAGAAAACCGGTTCTTGCCGTTTCCACAGAAAAATCGATTCCCGCCGAATTCCTGCGCATCGTCCCATACAGATCCCTGGGCAAGGGAATCCGGGAGTTGCGGCGCGGGTAAGCTGTGGCCGCTTTTTTTACCGGATCTTCCAGTGCTGTAAACGCCATGGCCTGTCCGGCTGTATCCCTGCTTTCGCCGATCTGATGCACGAAAGAGGTGTTTGCGCCATTTTCCAGCATGCGGCGGATCAGGTAGGGCAGCAGGTCCTCATATCGGCCCACCGGTGCATAAATGGTGACAGGAACGCCGCAGTCGGCCAGCACCTTTTCATGCAGCGCTTCACCCATGCCGTGCAGACGCTGGAATTCGAAGTCCCATGCCTTTTCGTCATTTCCCGCCCGATTTCCCCCAACACTCGCCATATCCAGCACGGCAGCGACGGTGAGGGCGTTATGCGTGCCGAACATCGGGTGGATGCGGTCGCGCAGCGCCAGGAGCTTCTGCGCCGCCGCCAGATAGGAGAGATCCGTGTTGGCCTTGCGTGTAAAGACGGAGTAGTCGGGCAGCCCCGCAACCTGGGCACGCTTGATTTCCGTATCCCAGTAGGCGCCTTTCACCAGGCGCACCCGCATCTTCCGCCCGGCCTCGGCGGCCAGATTGCCTATGGCGTCGATCAGCCGGAAACAGCGCTTGTCATAGGCCTGTATGGCAAGCCCGAAGCCATTCCACTCCCTCAGGTCCGGCAGCATGGCGACGGCGGAAATGATCTCCCAGGATATTTCCAGCCGGTCCGCCTCTTCGGCATCGACCGTCAGCGAAATATCATATGCCGCAGCCTTGCGGCAGAGTTGGCCCAGCCGCTCCACGATCTCCGGCACGCACCGGTCCCGTTGAGTCCACATGTAACGCGGGTGAAGCGCAGACAGCTTGACCGATATGCCTGGGTTTGCCTTGGTATCCTTTGCCGCGCCGATGCTTTCCGCCGCCTCCAGGTACCTTTCGAAATACCTGTCGCTATCCGCAGCGGTGCGCGCCCCTTCGCCCAGCATGTCGTAAGACAGGCGGTATTCCCGGCGTTCCCATTTTTTTCCGGAACAAAGCGCGCCGGCGACATCTTCGCCCAGCACGAATTGCTGCCCGATGCGACCGATTGCTTCTTCCATGCCCTTGCGGATCAGGGCGCGCTCGAAATCGCCGGGCGTATCCTTCAACACCCGCCGTGCCAGACGCATGCCGATCCCCGCCAACCTCAACATGCCGCCCGCCTTGCCTCTCGTTTTCCACTTCGCCGCGGCAACTTTTTCCGCGATCAGCACATCCGCGGTGGCGGCATCGGGTATCCGCAGCAGGGCCTCAGCCAGGGTCATGAGTGCCAGACCTTCCGGACTATCCAGCGGATATTGCGCGAGCACTGTTTCGATATCGCCCAGCCCATGCTTATGGTTGCGCATATAGCGGATGAATTCTTCCGCCTGAAGGCGAATCCGCCCGGCGCGGCCGCCATCCCATTCAATAGCGGCGAGCAATGCATCCACGCACGCTGTCTCATCCCGGAGGTGATCCAGCGCAAAAGCGGGATGAAAAGGGGGGTTCATAAGAGTTAAGATAGCATTTTCGCAAGGAAGTTACCTCGAGCACAGCATCCGATTATTCAACAACCTGGAGCCAGACCATGAGTACTGCGATAAAAGCAGGAAACGTGAAGCTGAAACGCGCTTATGAGCAACCGGAAGCCGGGGATGGCGTCCGCATATTGGTGGATCGGCTATGGCCGCGCGGGGTGAAGAAGGAGGATGCTGCCATCGACCAGTGGATGAAGGATCTTTCCCCCAGCACCGAATTGCGCCATTGGTTCGGCCACGACCCCGATCGCTGGAAGGAGTTTCGCGAGCGCTATGCCAAAGAGGTGGATGAGCATGCGGATCAACTGGAGCAGCTTCGCGCCCTGGCGCGCGAAGGCACGATCACCCTGGTGTATTCGGCACACGACGAAGAGCACAACAATGCGGTGGCATTGAGAGACTTGATCCTTGGCGATAAATAAGCCGGGGAGGCCGGGTAGGTCGGGTTAGCGCAGCGTAACCCGACACAGCCATGGTGTCATTGTCAGATTACGCTGCGCTAATCTGACCTACTCTGATTTGAATCGTCCGAATAGGGCGACCGGCATAGTGTAACCCGACGACAGAGAGGGGTGCTCCAGTTTCATTCCCAATCAACATTAGGTATGATATATCATCATACTTTTTTGGAGTGGTGCCATGAGCAAGGCCAAGATAGCTATTACCCTTGAAGAAGAAACCCTGGAGAAAGTGGACCGCCTGATCGGCCTGCATGTTTTTCCAAACCGCAGCCGAGCTATTCAGGAAGCGATGGAAGAGAAGCTTGAACGCCTTGAGAAAAATCGTCTCGCGACGGAATGCGCCAAGCTGGACCCGGTTTTCGAACGGAAGCTCGCCGAGGAGGGTCTTTCCGAGGACCTGGCGGCATGGCCCGAATATTGAGAGGCGAGATTCGCTGGGCCGACCTGAATCCCGTGCGTGGCCGGGAACAGGCAGGGCTAAGGCCTGTGCTTATTCTTAGCCAGGATATCTTCAATGAGCGTTCGGGCATTGTTATTGCCGTGGCGCTAACCACCCAAGCTCAGCGAGCAGGGTTTCCGCTAACATTTGAATTGGAAAGTGCTGAAGGGACGAAGAGGTCATGGGTCAAGATCAGCCAGATCAGGACACTGGCCGTCGAACGTATCGGAAAGAAAACGGGGAAAGTCTCTCCCGAACAGCTTGCTCCAATAATCGAGGGGCTGAATGAAATTATCGGTGCGTGATACGAATAGCATTTTTGGTTATGGAGATTTCCGAAGCTTGTTCTACGTTCGGGCAGATCCATGAGTTAGCGTAGCCTTCTCTTTCAAATCCCCGTAATTTATCACCAGCTTCTTGCAGATAGCAAAATCCCCTGCGCCATAATAATATACAACGTATAATAATTAACGATGTATAATTAATTCTAATTAGTGGCGATCTGAGCGGTCGGGGGAAGAAACATGGATGAAACTGCTTTACGGAGCCTTGAAACGGGCGAGGCCGGCCGCCGCGAGCGCAAGCGCCTCAAACTGCTCGACACCCTGGCTGATACGGCATGGGAGCTATTCGAACGCGAGGGTTATGCGGCGGTGACCATGGAATGCATTGCCGAGGCTGCCGATGTGGCGAAAGGTACGCTCTACAAGTACTTCCCCGCAAAGGAGGCGTTATTGCGGCACCGCTTCCATCGTGAACTGGAAAAGAATTCCCCTGCAATCCTGGCTGAGATTGGCCCTCTGCCGGCTTACGCAGATCAGCTGCGGGTTTTCCTGGAACGCAGCGCCGACTGGGCGCAAGCGCATCGCAAATATCTGTTGCCTTATATACAGTTCCGGTTGAGTGAACCGCGCAAGCTGGATATCAGCGCGCGCAGCGGCGTGGAAAACATCTTTGGCCGTTTCATCGTTAAAGGGCAGACAGCGGGAGAATTCCGCGCCATACAAGAGCCCGCCATATTGGCCAGTTACCTGGAATTTCTCTACCTCGCGGCACTGCTGCGCTGGCTGCTGCATGAGAATCTCTCGCTGAGGGAGGAATTTTCGCAAATGCTCGATCTGTTCCTGCTCGGGCTGAAGCCAAGGTAGGAGAATGATTATTTCCAGCGAGATGCTCGACTGGGCTGGCGTGTTGAAGGTCGACGCTGCAGCAGTTGGCGGCAAGGCCCGGCAACTGGCTCGGCTATGGCAACTGGGCCTGCCCGTGCCCGACGGGCTGGTGATCAAGGCGATGGCTCTTTCTCAAGGTGCATCTCAGGGTGGCGCGAAAGGCGAAAGCATGGCGGGCGAGATTCCAGTGGAAAGGATGGAAGCGTTGCGCCAGGCGCTGGCTTCCCGCGGCTGGCTGGACCAGCCGTTGGCTGTGCGTTCTTCCGCCTTGGGCGAGGACTCCACCAGGGCTTCATTTGCCGGGATTTACCGTTCCTGCCTGAATGTGCACGGGTTCGACCAGCTTCGGAAGGCGATTTCCGAAGTATATGCCTCGCTGCATTCTCCCGCCGCGGTGGCGTATCGTCGCAAGCTGAATCCGGACCAGCCCGGCGCGGCGCCGGCAATGGCGGTGATCGTCATGCCGCTGCTGCCGGCAATAGCTTCCGGTATTGCCTTCACCTGCGATCCGGCTAGCGGCCGTGACGACAGGATCGTCATCCATGCCCAATGGGGTTTGGGCGAGTCGCTGGTCGGCGGACAGGCGGCCGGAGATGAATATATATTTGCGCAAGATGCACTCGACGACCGCTGGGCGCTGCTGAAGCAGAACAAGGGTGGCAAGCTGATCAAGGCCATCGCCAGGCCGGAGGGTGGAACGGAAATGGTCGCCACCTCGGCGGCTGAAGCAGAGAGTTTTGTGCTTTCCCCTCTCCAGGCCGCGCAATTGGCCGAACTGGCGCATGACGCCGCGGTGGCGCTGGATTTCAGCCAGCCTTTCCATGATGTGGAGTGGGTCTGGGATGGAACCCGGTTCTGGCTGACCCAGGCGCGGCCGGTCACGGCAAGGCCCCGCTACACCTATGCCGCGCTGCGGGACCAGCCCGCTTACTGGACGCGTGGAAACACTTGCGAGGTGGTGCCGGACCCATTGTCGGCGATCGACTGGAGCAATTCGCGCAAGCTGGTCAATGGGCTGCTTACACAGGGATACACGATGGCGGAATACCCGGTGGTGCCAGGCGCGCAGCGGGCCGGTCTTTTCGGGGGGCGGCTTTACCTGGAGCTTTCCCTGCTGCAGTGGGAATGTTTCGATGCACTAGGCGTGCCTCCCAAAGCGGTGAATGCGCTGGTCGGAGGCCAGCAGCCGGAGATTGCAATACCGCCGCAAACGGTTAGCGGCCGGCTGGCGCGCTTGCTGAGATTGATGCGTTATATGCTGCGTTCGCCAGCGCGCCGCCGCAAGGGGATGCAAGCCGTCCAGCGGGCAATGTCCCAGGCAGCGCAGTGGCGAATGCAGCCGCTTCCTGAGGACGCAGCGGGCTTGAAGGCCGAGATCATGCGCCGGTTTCATGCGGGCAGGGGGGCGGTGGATCTGTTTTTCCTGCAGGGATCGAGCGGCGCGGCCTTGTCCATGCTGGTGGAACATCTGGATAAATGCTTTTCCGGCGAAGGCCATGCGCTGGCAGCCGCCCTGCTGGCCGGCGGCGAGCCGAGCGTTACCGCGCGCCAGGGCTATGAACTGATGGCTTTGGCACATTTACGGCGGCACGCCACGCATGGGCATGGGTGCAGCGACAGGCACCTTGATTCCGAAGTAAATACTGACCATGGGAAAAATCAGGAATTCCGGCGTGCTTGCGATGAATTCCTGGAGCGCTACGGCCATCGCGGAATATACGAAACCTATTTTCGCAATCCACGCTGGCGGGAAGCACCGGAACATCTGGATTCGTTGCTGGCGCAACTGCTCGAGGTCGATGAGGCCGCAATGCAGACTCGCCAGCGGTCCGCTTCGGAAGAGGCGATAGCGCGGATCCGGAAAGGAGTTCCGTTCTGGAAGCGCGCATTTATCCTGCATCTGGCGAGAACGGCACGCGAAGAATGCAACCAGCGCGAGGCCGCCCGCAGTGCCCTGGTTGCCTATATGGAACCGGAACGGCAAGCCTTGCTGGCTGCCGGGCGCTATCTGGTCCGGCAGGGGGCGCTGGCGCAAGAGGGGGATATTTTCCAGCTCATGCTTTCAGAAACCCTGCGCGCGCTTGACGGAGGTATCCCGGCAACTGGACTGAAAGCCCGCGTGGCGGCGAGGAACGGGCTGTTTGCGCAATGGTCGTGCGAAACGCCGCCGGATATCCTGGTCGAGGCGCCAGCAGGGCAACCGGTCGATAATGCCGCCAATGCTTGCGATGCCGGCGATGCAGCCTGTGCGGGCGCAAGCCGCACACGACGTTACAAGGGTATACCCACCGGCACAGGCTGCGCCAGGGGCCGGGCGTGCATCCTGAAACATCCCTCCGATGGCCACAAGCTGCAGCCGGGCGATATTCTCGTCGCCCGCTCTACCGACCCCGGATGGACACCGCTTTTTCTCAGTGCGGGCGGACTGGTGGTCGAAACCGGCGGCTATCTGTCGCATGGCGCCATCGTTGCACGCGAATTCGCCATTCCGGCGGTGGTCAACCTGCCGGGCATCCTTGCCAGACTCAAGGATGGGGATCTGGTGGAAGTCGATGGCAGGAACGGGGAAGTGACATTATTCGGAGAGTAGCAGTTTTTGCCAGCAGTATTTATTTGATGTGACATCAAACAGGGCGGAGGCCGCTCCCTCACTCCAACCCTCTCCCCGGAGGGGAGAGGGGGTAATCGCTTCCCATAGCTTTGGCTGTTCACTCACCCGGCCATCTTCCAGAAGCGAGAACACTCCAACTCTACCCCCATCTCGTACGAGTCTGTAATGAATCTTCTTGATCTTCTTCGGGCATAAAAAGCCCAGGGACGTTGTATTTATTACGTTTCCTGGCCTTCGTTGGACTTCTGTGGATGATCTTTTGGTGGGCGGTACTGGGATCGAACCAGTGGCTTCCACCGTGTGAAGGTGGCACTCTACCGCTGAGTTAACCGCCCGCTGGGCAAGCCCGGTGAATAACGGGAATAACCGCTGGGGAGGCGCAATTAGAGCATGAATTCGCGCTTTCGGTCAACGCGGTGGGAAGCAATGGCTGTGGCCTGCGTGATCTGCTAAGGACTTATAACCGCCTGTTGAGTGAGTCCATATTAGAGATTCGCCTGGCGGCAAATGCCAGGGCGCTGAAAACCGAGGTACGGAGGGGTTTTGCCTTTCCCCCTCCGCTCCGTTAGGACAGCCTTATTAAGAAGCGTTGCGGCGACGCCTCATGAAACCCAGCAGGCCCAGGCCCGCCATGAATAGCGCATAGGTTTCCGGTTCGGGAACAGGAGATGCTATGTTGATATAGCTCTCGCTGGCATTCCCCGGGTATGCCTGGACGTGCAGGCCAATGCGCAAATCTCCATCCCCGCCATGATTTGGCAATGCAAGCGCGTTGATAACGCTATTGTACGACTGGCCTGGCTTCAGGGTGAAATCGATGGCGAGCCACTCACCCATGCTAACGCCATTATGGGGGACAGGCGCATCGGAATCCGCGAGAAAGCCAGCGGTTGTGACAAAAGCGGGGCTAACCAAATTGCCCCCGGGAAGATTGGGGGGGCTAGCCCCTTGTGAAAAGCTCACTCCCGCTGAAGAGGTGATGGATGCGATTCCAAGAAGCGCGCCGTCATCAAAATAGACGTCCGCCAGGGAAGAACTGGAATTGTTGGTAAAGGTGAAGCGTACTTGGTTGCCGCCAAGATCTATTACATCAACCTTCAGATTTGTTTCGCCATCGGCTTCGGCTCCAGCATTACTATGCGTAATATCTTCGAATAAATAAGATGTTACAGTAGGGGCTGCTCCTGCTATCGACGGGTAGAGAGTCACTGCAAGGGCAAGCAGCAAGCCCCGCACTGGCACGGTGTGATTCATAACAGGTCTCCAGTAGCTGATTTGTTGTTGGGTGTCAATGATGTGCTGGTATTCCGGCTATCTGCCTGAAATAGTTGGCTCAATTCGTCCTGCAGTTTCGGCAGATCCTGGATTTTCCGGCCCCGGCTCGCAGCGGGTGTGGCTTTACGGCACGGTTCGGAATCTACCCATGGAAAATGACAGGAAATGCTGTGCCAGGCTTCCTAAAGATGAGCTTTTAGGCGCACTTCCAGGGTGTGGATATAGGCAATAAGGTCTTGGGCATAAGTGCCGAAAGCGTGCATCCGTGCACCTCCTGGCATTTTTTCCGCATGAATGCTTGCTACAGCTGCTTCAGATTATTGATGAGGGAGCAGAACGAAAGAATCTCGCTACCAGCAGATAGCTCGATCCCTATAAATCGCTGAGGCGTGTTGACAACGGCTGATATACCGGCATTGCGGAGGGGCCGGATGCCCGGAGCCGCGGAATACATTCAACCTGTTTGATGCCGTTGTGTTATGCAGTCCACGATCGTCTTCATATTTCTACCTGATGTGTAGGTTATCGCACAGAAGATTTTCAAAAAAGAGTGCAAGTATGGCCTACACCCCGGAATGAAGAGGTGCAGCGAATTTTTAAATCAAGGAGCTCAGAATGAACAATTTAATGATTCTGACTATAGCTTTAGTGGCGCCTGCCCTGGCAAGCGCTGCTGATAAGCTTACCGATGCCCAGATTGCCGCCATCGTGGTGACCGCCAACCAGATCGATATCGATGCCGGCAGGCTTGCCGAATCGAAATCCACCAACCCGGAAGTCAAGGCTTTTGCCCATCGAATGATCGCCGACCATACCAACGTCAACAAGCAGGCAACGGATCTGGCGACCAGGCTTAAAATAACCCCCGAGGAATCGACGCTTAGCAGAGCCATGAAATCCGATGCCAAAAGACACATGGACGAGATGGAAAAACTCAACAGCGAGGATTTTGACAAACTGTATCTTAATGACGAATTTTCCTTTCATAATGAGGTAATCGATGCCGTTGACAGCAAGCTTATGCCAAGCGCGGAAAATATCGACCTGAAGTCGCTTCTGGCAAAAGTGCGCCCAGCGCTGATAGCGCATCGCGATCACGCGGACAAATTACTGTCCATCGTTCATCAAATGAACTATAAATAAAAAGCTGTCGCAGTCGAATTCAGATTTTTGCATAGCTCTTCTTGATTGGCCGGTGGGCGCCCAGGGTCGAATCCCGGCCAATTATCTCGCAGTATCTATCAATTCATGCAGATGAGAACAGAGGCCTGCCTATTCTGCTGCCGGGTGGCGAGTCAGCATTTTCTATAAAACATTCCGAGACAGCATTCCATTGCTTCACTGCAGCACGTCAAATGAAGCCGCAGCAACGGCCGGGCTCGCGTAAAATAACTCACTTTGCCCGCTGGTCCCGCGCTAGCGCTCCCTGTCCATGGTACGAACCCGTTTTGCTCCCAGCCCTACCGGCTATCTTCATATCGGCGGCGCGCGCACCGCGCTGTTTTCGTGGGCTTATGCCCGCAGGCATGGCGGCAAGTTCATTTTGCGGATCGAGGATACCGATCTCGAACGTTCCACCGCGCAATCCACCCAGGCGATACTCGATGGCATGGCATGGCTGGGGTTGGATTACGATGAGGGGCCCTTTTATCAGATGCAGCGGCTGGCGCGCTATCACGAGGTGGCGGACCAGTTGCTGCGCACGGGCAAGGCCTATTATTGCTATTGCAGCAAGGAAGAGCTGGACGCCATGCGCGAGCAGCAGCGTGCCGCGGGTCTGAAGCCCCGCTATGACGGACGCTGGCGCGATTCGAAGGAGAAGCCGCCATCAGGCGTGAAGCCGGTGGTGCGGCTGAAGAACCCCCTCGATGGCGTGGCAGCATTCAACGACCTGGTCAAGGGCGAAATCATCGTGGCCAACAGCGAACTGGACGACTTGGTGCTGCTGCGGGCGGATGGCGTGCCGACCTATAATTTCGGCGTGGTCATTGATGACCTGGACATGAATATCACCCACGTGATCCGGGGCGACGACCACGTCAACAATACTCCGCGGCAGATCAATATCCTGAAGGCGCTGGGCGCTCCACTGCCGCACTATGGGCACGTGCCGATGATCCTGGGGGCGGATGGGGAACGCTTGTCGAAGCGCCATGGAGCGGTTTCGGTCATGCAATACCAGGAAGACGGCTATCTGCCGGAGGCGCTCGTCAATTACCTGGCGCGGCTTGGCTGGTCCCATGGGGACGAAGAGGTATTCAGCCGCGAACAACTGGTCGAATGGTTCGATCTATCCGCCATCAACCGTTCGCCGGCCAGGTTCAATCCGGAAAAACTGCAATGGCTCAACCAGCAATATCTCAAGGGCGCCGATGACAAACGCCTGGCTGGGCTGGCTCGGCCTTTTCTTGAAGCTGATGGATGCGATGTCCAGGCTGGGCCGGATCTTCCCAGAGTAATCAGCCTGCTCAAGGAACGGGTGATAACGATTGCGGAACTGGCTGATGCCGCAGTTTATTTCTTTCGTCCGCTGGACCCTTCGGAGGAGCTGAAGACGCAGCATTTCACCGCGGAAATCAAGCCGGCGATCCTGGCTCTCAGAGAGAAGCTTGCTCAGGTGGATTGGGATAGCCATGCCATTCACGATGCAATCAAGGCTGCAGCGGTTACCCATGGGCTGAAGCTGCCCAAGGTAGCCATGCCGCTGCGGGTGATGGTGACCGGCGAATCGCAAACGCCTGCCATAAACGCAGTGCTGGAACTGCTCGGCAGGGAAGAGACCCTGAAGCGGATGGATTGCCGTCTCGCGGACTTCCCGGCTTGATCTTCCCCATACAGCCGATGCGCAGCCATCGCCGCTTCACATTGACGGAAAATGCGCGACTCCGTATAATTCTGCTTCTTTTTTGCCATTTATCTGATGGCATCCGGTGGTAATCTAGTGGTTTAAAGGGGGTATAGCTCAGCTGGGAGAGCGCTTGCATGGCATGCAAGAGGTCAGCGGTTCGATCCCGCTTACCTCCACCATTTCACTGTCTTAAGAAGTCCTGGCAAGTCCGAAGAAATTCCGAAAGCCTGCATCATGCAGGTTTTTTTATTGGCCTTATGTCCCGGCAAGCCCGATCCGCTTCTGGCGCTGTCACAAACAGCATATCGCTGGAGCGGTATTTCACTGCCCCTGGCTGGATGCATCCTTCCAGTTACACAGCCGACTCGTTTTTATATTCCTTTTTATGTCAGTGCAGGCCGTTTGCAAATTCCGTTGCTCAGGTAGCCTTTTTTGGTAGAATATGAGCTGTTTCAAGCTGGGGGAGTATAAAAATAATGGCGGCTTGTAAATGAAGATTTCGAGCCGTTCCAGGAGTCTGTCCGATCCTGCTTGCATGCCAGATGGCCCGGTTTGAAGAAATTCCGCAGTCCCCATCGTCTAGTGGCCTAGGACATCACCCTTTCACGGTGAGTACAGGGGTTCGAATCCCCTTGGGGACGCCAGTTCTCTCTAATAGCTTGATTGCAAATTTAAATCAAGTAAATCAATAGGTTCAATTCCAAGTGTATTGCTAAACCGTTACACTTGGGGTATGGACTTGCCTCTACAAATTCATGTATTCAACCGCAACGGAACCTATTATTTCCGTAGGCGTATCTCTAAATGTAGTTTCTCACCACGTTGTTCATGTTAAAGCCGAGACGTGAATCGGGGGGGGGGGGGAATAGGTCTTCAGACAGCAGGCCGGGTTCGACAAAAAATTCTAATTCCCCACATAAGTTAAACCACTCATATCACCCCAAGGCCCGTCCCGAGCGGGTTTACTCCCCTCCCCGTACTCAATCGAGGGCTTTTTTTGCTTGCCAGGTTGCTTGGTTCCGATACCATAGACCTCATGCATCGTTCTCCTATAATTCGCTTACTATGGTGCGCGCTGGGTGCCGCAGCAGGTATTGGTCTAGCGCTGCTTCTCTCCTCCCCACCGGCTTCACCGTTTTTCTTTGCCTCGCTCGGTGGTTCCGCGGTCTTCCTGTTCGGTCTTACGCGCGCTCCCGCAGCACAGCCCCGGGCGCTGCTCGGAGGTCATCTCGGTGGCGCTCTCATTGGTATTGCTTGTTATCAGCTCTTCGGTGATTCATTGTGGGTTTACATATTGGCGCAGGTTTTGGTCTTGTGGTACATGCTTTTCACCGGAACTGTGCATCCTCCGGCAGGAGCCAATCCCATCATCATGATTCATGGACATTGCAGTGTCCTGGCGCTTTGGGAGCCTGTTCTCGTCGGCGTGCTGAGCCTCGCCTTGGTGGCGGCTATATGGAGCCGTCTTTATCCAGGCCTCTCACATTATCCCATTGCCTGGCTCGATCGATCTCCTCCCTCATTGTTCTGGGGCGGATGGGATAAGTAGGAAAATCCCACAGATCAATCACTAAGCATTCCTTGCGACTAATACCCTTTCCCAACTCTCCCGTGAATCCATCGAGTGGGAGATGGAGGATTTTTGCGAGTATCCAGAACGCAAACGGGAGCTTCAGCTCCCGTTTTTGTTGACTCACACTTGTTGATTAAGCGCGTGGCTTGCGACGAATTATCGCGCCTATCATACCCAGCCCTGCCAGCAGCATGGCGTAGGTTTCCGGCTCTGGAATTGGTGAAATACCGATCGAGGGTGAAACGCTGATTGAGCCGCTATATAAACCACCAAATGAACCGTTCGCAATCCCGGAGATGCTTATATACATGCTCCCTCCCAGGCTCGGGGCCCATGAAAAGCTGAAGGTGTTGCCTCCGGGGATCAGGAATGATGAAACATTTGCATCGTCGCCGTTGAAAAGAATCCCATCGGCGTTCGAGTATAGCGATATGGAAGAGATTACGGTGTTGAAGTTTCCTGCTCCCGGAATACTGAGCGGGAAATTGAGAACACTATAACCTGAGCCGCTATTGGGTGGCAGGATGAAGCTGAAAACGTCATTAAAAGGACCGGGGGATAAAACGCGGCCGGTGAAGGTTGTTGGTACTGCCGGGTTCACATTACCTAAATTGGTTACGGTAGCGTTGGCACCAGCAGCGCCGGCCAACATCAGGACAAAAGCGATATTCTTATAAAAAGAACTAACCATATCATTACCTTTGATTATTTTTAGGATGAGTCGTAAATTCAGCTAAGTAGTCTGGCTCAAGGCCGTAATTACTCAGCCGGGGGATGTTGCCACATTAATTCAAGCAAATATTGTTCCAACTACTATTAATATTTAAAAACAATGTGTTGCAATGTGGTTTTTGTAAAAACAGGCAGCAAATGCAAGAGTTGATGACATCTTCTCGCTGGACGATTTTCAATAAGGAATTCAAGCTGCAAAAAAGCCCTCTGGCGAGGACAGGGAAGGGGAGGGAAGGAAAAATCCGCCGAAGGGTTAAGGGGGGCGTTAGCTTGGTGACCCGCTGAACATCAGAATCCGGAAGAGTGATGGAGCGGATTTAGGGGAAGCGCATCACGTACACCGGGTTTGACGATGATGAGGTGCCCCAGCCAGGTGGAGTTCAATGACGGGCAACTCGATAAGCTGGAATCCACGATGTGGACAAGATCCAGGTCTGCCGGGTGGAAAGGGTTTGCTGAAGCGCAACTGGCCAGGGGGGACACCCGGTTTTGTGATGGGAGCGAACCCGCATCCGTTGTCACTGGGCAACAGCCCGCATATGCTGCCAATCCTGAAAATAATTCCAGTCAGGACGGCCCCAACGCTCGCAGCCAAAGTGATTCAACTATATTTGTCACTGTAAGGCGAAATGGACAATTTTTGCAGCCGGAGGGCTTCTTCCAAGAACAAGACTGCCTCTGGGATGCACAGCCCGGACGAATCGCAATCGGGCCGCACATAATGGAACGGGCCGCGGTTGATTTTATACCGATTTACTTTTGCGGCGAAAAACAAGAAGATTGGCTGTCATGGCCTGCACGACTTCGCCATTCTGGTTTTTGGTTTCAGCGCGAACCGTGACAATGCCGCGGTCATCATGCGACCGTGAAGGCTTGACCGCGCTGACTTCGCCTTCGATGTGAATGGAGTCATTGGCGCGCACCGGATTGGGCCACGTCACTTCGCTGCCAAGACCAATCGTGCCTTCCCCTATGGGGAAGGCTTCGAGCAGCAACCGCATCGTCATGGCTGCCGTGTGCCATCCGCTGGCGATCAGGCCGCCAAACAGAGTCTGATCCGCCAGGCTGGTGTCAATATGGAAGGGCTGGGGATCGAACTGCCTGGCGAACGCAATGATTTCCCGTTCCCGCACCACGCGCGCTTTTCCAGCGAAGCGCAACCCTGTTTTCATGTCGTCCAGATAGCGGGCAGGCGGTGCGTCTTGAGGAAGGGCCATTGTCGTTACCTTGTTTTCCAGTTTGTTCAACTTGTTCGACAGGCCGCCATCATGTCGTGCATTGCGCGAACAACTGGAGGCGACGGACCATCCTGGAAAAGCACGGTCTGAATCAGTGCGAACCAAGATGGGTTAAAATCCTGGAGTTCCTCGACGTTCAGCGTTATTTCACGATTTTTCCGGCGTATTGCAAAGCAATCAGAAGAAATCAGGTGGGAGATTGAACTGATGACTGATCATGAAGGGACCTCTTTTCAGGAGATCTGCGCAACTCCAGGTCTTCCTTGTTGCCCACCACGGTTAATTTGCACCAGGGACAATCCCCGATGATTATCCGCTTGTAGTGGATCAGGCCTGGCATGTCACTGGCCTTGGGATATTCGATTCTTGTCGAATAAACTGCTGGAATACTGGCCTTGCAATCAGGGCAAGTCAGAAAAAGTCGTTGAGCATTCATAGTTTGGCAGCTCCACTATGTACGTCATTGATGATGAGCTTATGCGAGTAAGCCATTAGTGCGATGAGCGTAAATCCATTGCATAAGAGATATCGGTCATTCCGGACGCCGCGCGAGCGGTGAGCCGGAATTCAGGATTTTTCAAGCTACTGGATTTCCACCTTCGCGGGAATGGAACGAGGTGCAAGCCGCGCAGCAGAGCATGTTCTGCAGGCAACGAATAACGATAAGCAGCGACGCGCGCGCAAAACAAGTGTTAACTACCGATACACAATATAGGATATTTGTTACAAAATTGTGACTCAACATTAACTGTGATTCCTTCTAAAAATTGCCCGATTTTCCGGAAAACCGTCATGAATGTATTCATTATAGATGGTCCCATCAACTATGCATTCCGCCCGGAAATCGAAGAGCATGCATGAGACCGGGTTTCAGGCGGCAATCGAAGGGGGCAACCGATCGCCCGGAGAGAAGGAAACGCGACGCGGCCGGATCGTGCATGAAGGATGGCGATTCCGGTAAGCCTGTCCTGCAGATATTATTTTGTCATATATTGCCGTAAATGCCTAAAAACAGGGTATATGCATGCGAATTATCCTGTTTGAAGGCGTTTTAATGCATCAATTCGTGCTGTTTGCATCCTTTCGCCGGTATTCGTCAAGTATTTCTTGTTTTATGTTGCAGAATTGTTAAAAAAAGAGAGTCTCGACAAGTTTGGATGGATGTCATACAAGTTTCCATAAGAAATATGGAACAAGAGCAGGTCTTGCCGAACTTTGATGCCGGAATAGCGCAAGATCAAGCCAGAGAGAAGGACGCGCCGGAGAACCGGGCAAGGCCGTGGAACGGCCGGATCACAAGCTAGATGGACGAATCAGGTGGTGAAAGAGGTGCAACGGGAGGTCTGAATGGAGAAAAAAATGCCGGGCAGCCTGAGGGAAAGCGGCTGCCCGGACATGCGACGGGGCGATGAAGCCCGTCAAGGGGCATATTCACTATATCGGAGTTGTGTGTAGGAAATATGACGCATTCGCACACAGCGGTTCCTTTTCACCGCCAATAATGACGCCGGACGAGCCTGGGCATCGAGCACGGTTCAGCGAATGAGATGGAATGGAGCCGGTAGGCCGACTTCGGATGAGGCACTCCGGGTTCCATAGCCAAGCCAGCAAATTTTTCGCATCTCTGCCCGGACTTCATGATTTTTCGCACAAGCCATGCAAAGGCGCTTTTATTGTGGAAGGTCATTGCTCATCCTCTGCAATCCGGTATTCGATGATGTCGAATTTGCTCAGATTATTGAAGGTCCAGCAGAAGAGCATGGCTTTCGTACGATAGAGCTTGCGGCCATCCCTGTATTTGACGTCTACCAGCGTTTCTTCCGGTACCGGCATTTCGTTGCCTGTAAACTCGATCCATTCGCTCATGACAATTCTCTATGTAGTAATACCGCTTCCGATACCCCAACACGTGTACAGGGTTTTGGTCCCGCGATCCGCCGGAAACCTAACAATCGTTGCTGAGCGGCTACATGCCGTGGCACAACCTCGCATACCAGATCAGTGGTGCCATTAAGGAGGCGAGTGGTGTAATAAACACAGTGAAACATGGCGCCCATCACGGACCGGGTACGTTGTCCCGGGAGGACGGCAAAGCGGGATAACTCGGCCAGCTTCCTGCCCTGGTTCCGCAGTAAATCAAGCTCGGCCGAATAGGATTCATCTGCCGATAATCCCCGTGCCCCATCCAGTTTTACCAGCACCGTGCCCACCACGGAACCGTAGAGTTCCGCATCTATAACGACGTCATTTCCGGTGAGTATGTGGTTCGATGTGTATCCCTGCTTCCAGTAGGCAGCGCTTATCAGCCATTGCGAGGGTGCCAGCGATTTGCCGGTGCGAACAATATAGGGGCCGAACCTTGCCTTCACGACTCCATCCCAACTGGTGTATTCATTTCCGCTGCCGGCGCACATTCCAGAACCCGGCCGACCCTCGTTTCCATTGGCATTGCTGGTTATTTTTCATTCCAAGGTATAAAACCAGCTTGCGTAGGATGGGTAGAGCAAAGCGTAACCCATCATTTTCCTGGTACTGGATAGATGTTTTTGATGGGTTGCGTTTCACTCCACCCATCCTACCGTTGCCACAGTTGCTACAGTTGCTGCCGATGATTTCAAAATGAAATCCGATTTTGGGACGCGTCGTTCAGGCAACGCGTGTCCGGACTTTCAGTCCGCAACCCCAACCCACCAGCTTTAGCTGGTGGTTGTTGAGTCAAGGCTCGGGATGCCGGGCCTGCCAGCTTTTTACGAAATGCTGCAAGGATCACGCAGCCCGCACCGCGATTATCATGTCCTGGTAACACCTATTACGGCCGGCAAGGGCGATTTCATAGCCCCTGGATTGAAAATTTGCCGATAAGCGTCTCCACGACTTCGCGGGGGCCGCTGCCGGATGCTTCCGTGGAAATGCAGAGAACCAGTCTGGCCAGGAGCATGATTTCCACTCGGATCTGAAACGCAACGAGCTCGAGGCGAAACTGAAAGGACGCTATCAGGGCAGATTGCCGCTGGAAGGATCCATGGCCGGGCTGAATTGACTGGTGAAGAAAATGTACAGGCGGGCGAAACAGCAAGAAAAAAAACCGGACAGGCTCATGGGAATGATCTCTGTCCGGTGGATGACGACATTAAGTTCGTCGAAAGGGCATCTTCACTATACAGGCATTGTGTGTAGGAAATATGACGTGTTCCCGTTCAGGGATTCCTTCCGGCTGCCGTTAATCTTTTCGGGTTTAATCCCCGCTTCCTGGGGCGAAGGCTGGCTGAAAGCCGGCGATTTGTAAAAGTGCAGTCAATACCCCGCTGCTTGCGGCGGGGTACCTCATTGCCGGGCCATGAACCCATCGGGGTGCCCTTCGCTACCTGTATCGCCACCTGTACCATGGTACAGGATGTACTTGAGTCCAATAGCTATATGGCATGGCGCGCGTAAGATGACTCCAGGTTCTGTTGATTTCATATCATCATTCGTGGAGGGGATGTGAGTAAATTTTTTCGTACGACAATTGTATCCGGGATTCTTGGCGCTGCCATATTGCCTGCCCAAGCCGCGCAAATCTATGTGGGAGCCGATTTCTCCGGCACGATCCTGACTACCGGCGGCCTGGCCAACAGCCTGGGCCTGCAGGGGACCAACACATGCAATAGCTGCGCCGCGGGCACCGTGAGCGGGCATGTGCTATTTGATAAAAGCCTCATACCGGGAAGTGGTACCGGTACGGTCAACATTGCGCTTACCCCTGTCAATGGTGTTTCCAACAACACCATTTTTGACATGGTATTTGGCAGTCAGCCATTGGGATTTGCCTTCGGGGACTCGAACGTATTGAGCGGTCCATCGATACAATTCCAGAATGGCGTATTCAACGGGTTTTCCTTCGTGGAAGACTTTGTGGTCAACGATAAGACATACGAGCTCAATATGCAGGGCTCAAACTGGACTTTGAATTGGCTAAAAAGCAATTCCACCATGGATCTTGTCGCATCGGGATCGGTGATCGTGGGGAACCAGGGGTTGATGCATCAGACGTATTTTGATCCGGCTCCGTCACAGTTGCCCGTAAACGCCGTTCCGGAGCCCGCGAGTATCGCTCTTGTCGTCCTGGGAATCTGGGGTATTGTCATGACCCGCAGGCGCGAAGCGGATTTGCAGGCTGAAAGAACCATCGCGCGCGAGAATGCGGACCAGGATGATAACGACCAGGTTCGTTATCCGGGAGAGGGCGCGGAAAAATCCGCTCTTGCGACCGCATAGCTTCCGGTTTTAACAATAAGGCGACAAGGTCTGGAATTTCGCGCTCGAGGTGTGGGAATTCAGTCTTGGAGGGCCTGTCAACACTTGTTTTGCGCCCAGGAAACCTTCGTCATTCCGGACGCCGCGCCAGCGATGATCCGGAATCCAGGGCTGTTTCAAGCTACTGAATTCCCCTTTTCGCGGCAATATGGAATAGCTGAGGATCCCGCCTCCGGTGTGCACGCATCCGTTCACCGCTTATTCCCATTCCACTGAACCTCTCCTATACTTTGCTCCTGGCTCGATTGTCTGAAAAGCGGGTGAATTCCGGATTTATCCGGTCACTGTCGATCAATATGGGATCGTTTGTGGGATTTACGAAGCAATCCAGAATCGGGGTAAATTCCATGAGTTGCCAGATGCGCCCCTTGCCAGATATTGATCCGGAACCGGATGTTTGTTCTAGACTACCAGCCTGTTCCCGGAAACTGCTCGTGACTATCAGAAATCACACTATCATCTTCATTCTGGTGACGGGAATTTCCGCTTGCAACTCGGTGCCGCGGGCGCCGAGTATCAAAATGGACGATTTGCCGCCTGAGCAGCTCAACGCTGTCCGCGCGGTAAAACTCTACAACCAGGCGAAAATCACCCGGCAGAAATTTGCTATCCTGAAAGGGATCGAAGGTGTTTCCTGCAAGAATTCATTCTGGGGCCGCGCTGCGACAAAAAGGGATGCGATCCTCCAGGCCCAATATGTGGCGCAACAGGCGGGCGCGGACGGAATCATCAATCTGCAATGCGAGGTTCCCCGGAACCCCAGCGCCAAATATGATTGTTCGAAAGTGGTGATATGCACTGGCGATGCCATCAAGTTCGTCGCGGGCGAAACCCGTGACCCGCCTGTGCCTGTGCAATGATTCGGTCGATCCATCGCTCTGGTGAAACGGTGTGGAAGGGCGAGAATCCAGTAGCTTGAAAAAACTCTGGATTCCGCCTCGCCGCTGGCGCGGCGTCCGGAATGACGGGGATTTTTTATGCAATGAATTTACGACTCAGCGCTTCTCTAGGAACGGCAAACAAAAAACCCGCCGAAGCGGGTTGGGAGGCAGATGAGGAAGACGGCTTAAAGCTTGTCTGCCGCGTCCTTGACGGCTTCCTTGGCGTCCCCATATTTCTTTTGGGCCTTGCCGGAGATCTGTTTGCCAAGTCCCTTGGCTTCCTGCTCTTTGCTTCCTACCACCCTTCCAGCTTCTTCCTGGATTTTTCCTGCGATGTCTTTGGCCGTTCCTTTCACTTGATCTTTATTCATTGTTCATCTCCTGTCAAAAAAGTTTAAAGTGGTTTGCCGCATCAGGTAGCTTTCGATACGGCATTGGAAACCAGCTTAATGCTTGTGGGCGGTTCATGCTGTGCGGTATCACACACTGGTTCTCCCGGCCACAAAACCAGTACAAAGTGCTATCCGGCTTGCGGTGGAAATGCAAGGCCCGGGTTTTAGCTCCCTGGTGCTGGCGGCGTGCCACTGGAGGATGATCCGGGGTGGTCGGCAGTATTGGCGCTGTTCGTGCAAGGGACGAGAGGCGCAATTCCCAGGCTGGGTCCGGAGTGCGCTGCCCAGAAAACCTTCGATTCTGGAAAACCCATTAGCTGTTCCTCATACACATAAAACTGTACCGGGCCATCCGGGTAATTCGCAAAGGCGTAGTCCACCCGCTCGATCCTGCCGTCCTGCTGCCTCATATATACGACATATTCCGCCATTTTATGGTCTCTCCGCATTATTAGGTGCTATAGGCTCGGATACTTGAGGGGGTGAGCCGGTTGCTGGAAAGATCGCCCGTGGCCTTGCGCCATAGGCTAGCCACTGTTTTTACGGAAATTTATCGCGGCGCCAGACTTGCAGACCGATACCGGCATCACTGTTGTCTGCCAGCATAGTGCCAATGATCGGGATTGCAAGTTTCTTCTGGCACTTTCGTATTATCAAAGTGGGATTTTTCTTCCAGCGGCGCTGACATGGTTTTTCGGAAGGCGGTTTTCACCCCCGCTCGAATAGAATGGGTATCAGAATCAGCCGTTCAGGCATATACTCATTGATGAAAACCACCATGGGGAGCATTCGCGCTTTCCGATATCCAATATCGTGCGCATCCGAACGGAACATCGGGCAGACGTATATTATGTTGAGGTCAATGCTATCTAGGCGAGGTGCATTATGAAGAGTTCTTCCATTATCATCCGTGGAGCACGCATGGCCCTGCTTGCCGGCCTGTGCGGTGGAATGGCAGGCGTGGTGTGCGCGCAAATACCGGGGGCCGGGCAATTTGGCAGCCAGGGGCAGGGAGGGGCGCCTGCGGGACAGTTTGAAGATGTGAGAAACGTTCCCATGACCCAGAGAGGTTCCGTGGGGGCAGGATATGGGACGGATACCCGGAATAGTCCGGTTGGGCAACGGGATGCGGACAGGGGGCTGACTGGAGGTGGCCAATACCCCTACGATTCGTACGAGCGGCGAAACAGATCCGTTAATCCCCAGCGCGCGTACGGCGGCGCGGGCGGGCAATATCCCGCCGATCCGAGAAACACTCCCCTCGGACAAAGCGGCGCCTATGGAAGCCAGGGTGCCTCCGGCACCTATGGCGGGTCCGGCTATGGCGCTTACGGGACGGCCGGCGGTTATGGTGCATATGGTGCAACAGGCACCAATACGAACCAGTCGATAATGGATTCGCGAAATGCGCCTGTCGATCCGTTGCACACATACGGTGGCCCGGCAGCAGGCCAGTATTCATCCGACTCGCGGAATCCGGCAACCGGCTCGCAGGACTTGCAGCAACCCTACCGTCCTTATGGCGGTGCAACGGGAACGGGAAGGGAAGAGAGACGGACCGTGTCGGGGACAAAGCACATGCCCGGGGAGCCGAAGCGCATCTACGGTGGCGCCAGGACTTCGGATGATCTTGCGCCCGGCACCGAAAGGGCGGCTATCAGGCAGCCTGGGGCGAAAGGAAAAGAGGCAACTACCACTGCCATGCCTTATCCAGGCGGTGCGGAAAATGCCGCTGCCAGGAAAACCGATGTAAAAGGACGGGCGGCGGAGTCGGAGCAGGAATCGGGTTCGCAGCCGGGCTTTGGCAGGCAAACTGATGTGAAGGGGGGAGAGCGCGGGCTTGAGCGCTCGCCCGCTACGGACAGCGGACTGGGAAGGGATCGGGTCCAGCGGGGCGTGAGACCGGGGACAGGCGGCACGATTCCACGCAGTGAAATGCCTGAGGAATCCTTGAAAAAACGGGTTCCCGCCAGCGGTGAAGGCGCGGGAGAGGGTACGGGTTCCGTCAGCGACCAGCCGGGCAATGCCCGATAAGAAGTGAAGCGCGCAGGAGCCTGGGCGATCAGTCCGGGGATGAGTTGCCTGAGAGGGCAAAACCTACGGTCGGGCCTGACTTCTTTGCCCATACCACCTTCGATTCCGGCCACCCGGTCAACGGTTCCTCATGCAGGAAAGGCCCAAGACGGTCGTCAGGAGAATCGAAAAAAGCATCGGCAACGCGCTTGATCGTGCCATCGGCAGTTCGGAGATAGGGGATATATATGTGCGCCATATGTCCTCCTCGAATCAGCATTGCGAAAAAAAGGTTCTACGTAAAAAGAGTCTGAACAAACAGTAGAACAAATCTTTCGCACTGAGTAGGGGGAATAGCCCTATCGTGCCAGGGTTTTAGTTCCATCGTGCTGCTTTGGAGCGGAGGCGGCATCGCGATGGGCGCCAGGATATGGGGAAAGACGCCTGGTGCGTGGACATGGCGAAGCAGGCCGGATTGGCGTGGGCCAACCGTCGGTCCGTCGGCCCTGTCCACCAGCAGGAAGCAGGAACAGAAGCAAGTGCGATACAGACGGCTCGCGTGTGGAGGAGGTATGGACGCTCGGCTAATCCAGTCTGGAAAGGCCGCGAAGGGGAGCAATACCTATGCTGGGGCCGGTTGGCCTTGCCCAGAATACTCTCGCTTCAGGCCATCCGCTCAGCAGTTCCTCGTGCCGGTAAGGAATGAGCGATTCATAACACCAGAAAACAGGATGACTGCTCCTGCGCCGGACAGTTCCTTCCCCGGTGCGGATATAGAGCACGTATCCGGTCATTTCGTTTAAAACATCGGGTGAAGCAGAGTTTGTATTCATCTCTCCCTCGGACAGGCGTAAGGAAGGGAAGAGGGGATGCAGGCGAAATTCCCTTCCTGGATACCATCGGGTTTTTCGGGCGCAAAAGCGGGTGTGGGAAGATCGGGATAATTGCGGGCAACCCGCAGCCCGTCAATCGAGGCGTTGTTACCTGGGGCCTGTTAATACTTGTTTCGCGCGCACGACCCAGAGTGGTAGCGAATTTCAGCCGGAACGGAGCACGAGCCGCGCAGCAGAGTGAGCCCTGCAAGCGGCGAGTAACGATGGGTTGGATGAAATTCCGTCCCGTCCCTCCGGGTTGCGCACGAAAAAAACGCGGGTGCGGCGTTGCAAAGCTTGGCCATAGGTCTGCTATGCCCTGCGCTTCGCGCCTTGCCCTCACGCTTTTTCGCGCAGCAGCGTGGGCGCGAAACAAGTATTAACAGGCCCTAGCGAAATGAGCGGCAAGCGGGGCGATGCCCACGGCAGGCCCCGTACTGGAAGCCCACAACACTACTGACTCGGGAAATCCTTCGAGTGGCTCTTCGTGGGTGTAGGGAGCCATGGCGCCGTAGGAGTCTTCTATCGCATGCTGAAACCCGTAGACTACATTCTTCATCCGCATGATATGGCCCTCTTCGGTTCGCACATAAACAATATATCGCGACATTGCATGCTCCTGCTGGTGAACAAAACAAAAGTAGGAGCTTGAATTGTAGCGAGGGTTTGTTGCAGGATTTATACGATAATTCGATAAGCTTATGGTTTTTTCGTATTACAACCGGAAAGAGCGAATGGATCAGGGCTTGCCTGCGCACATCCCTGCGCAATCGATGCCACCCTTCGTGGGATCGCAGTTATCTGCCGTGTCATCCACGCAGGCCATGCCCGCGGGACAGGTAATGCTGGTGGTTCCGCCGCAGGACTGTTTTGCTTTGCTGACGGAGACCCCCGCCGCGCAAAGGCCGGGACAGTTGATTCCATCTTTTTCCGGATCGCAGCTGTCTGTGGGGTCGTCGATGCATCTCATCCCGCCAGGGCAGGGAATAGCGCCCGGCCCTCCGCAAGGTGGATGGGAGATTCTGGAGGATTTTGGTGTTGCCGCGCTTTTCTGTCGTCCGGAGGAATTTTCGCTGTCCTGCGCAACAGCAGTCATTCCGCTTGCCAGGACAAGGATGAATGCGGCGAGGGTGATAAGGCAGTTTCCGGTTTTCACATCAATTTTCATCGGATTTTCCTCGATTTCGCGGCCAGGAATACAGGAGCCTGCTTGCCGCTTCACAAAACGCGGCGTTGCAGAAAATGCGGCAAGGCATTAGTGTATGTCCAGGGATTATTGGGATGAGAGTTTTTTTTCGAGTGGAGCGGGGCCGGGGCACGGTATGGGCGTATATGGCGACGGACAAAGACTGGGATAGCGAAGAGCTGAGAGCGACGGTGGAAGCCTACGTCGAAATGCTGGAGCACGAGCGGGCAGGAAACATTTTCGTAAAGAAGCAGTACTGCAAAAAACTCGCGCGAACGTTTGGCCGGAGCGAAAAAGCATACGAAAACAGGATGCAGAATATTTCATACGTGCTTTCGCTGGTCGGGCGAAGCTGGCTGATGGGCGTCAAGCCCGCCAGAAATGTCGGCACCGATATTGCGGCGAGGATCGAGGCATTGCTGGAAGAAATCGGCGGATATAACGATCTGCCCATCGTGGCTTTCGAGATCGCGGCGCGGGAAGGAGCCGGTCAAAAAAATCTTGCCCAGCCGGATGGCATGCCGGTCCTGGAATCGAGGCGGATCAGCGTGACACAATTTCAACGCAATCCCCTGGTCCAGGCCTGGGTTCTACAGCAGGCGAAGGGAGTTTGCGAAGGCTGCGAAAAACCGGCGCCCTTCCGGGGCACTGACGGCCTGCCCTACCTGGAACTTCATTATCTGCAGCCACTGGCGGAAGGGGGCGGCGATACCGTAACCAACGCGGTCGCGCTGTGCCCTAACTGCCACCGCGAAATACATCACGGCGCCAATGCCCAGGCGCTGGTTGCGTGGCTATACGACACTGTTGCGAGGTTGATGCGGGGATAAGAGCAGTCCACCGGATTCGGGTTCAATATTCCTCTCCCTCACCAGTCTTGGATTCCAGTTAAAGATTGCGTTAAACCTATTTTTTTCCGGAACTCCGCGGTTAAACCATGGTCCCATAAGGGAAATGGGCTGCAAATTGGAAATGGTAATAGCAGGTGGAAGCGGTAAGCGTTTCCGGCATATCGCTTCGGCATGAAGTAATGCGGGATTCGCTATTTCACAGATATTCAACTGGTTAGAGTGACAACAAGAGGAGAATCGATGCGCGCTACTATCGTAATACTGGCTATCGTAGGTTTATCAAGTTTCGTGCTGGACAGGGTGTATGAAGCGGAACCGGCGGGGAACGTGGCAGCGCTATCCATTCCGATGTTCGAGTCCGCGGTTTCCATCGATGAGGATATCGCGCTTGAAACTGGAACAAGCCATGGCGCGGGCCAGAGCGTGACGCATTTGAAGGACATACAGGCGATAGCCGACCTGGGCAGCCTTCTCCTCATCGGCGTGGCGCTAGCCGGACTGATTGCGGGCCCCAGGCGGGAAAGCAGGAAAGCGCGGACTGCACGGCGGATAACATGATGGCGTGCCGCTGATGCGCCGGGGGGCCGATCGGACGATCGGTTCCCGTGGGCGATGACTCTTCGAAGGTCCTATATACGGGAAATTTCATGGCGATCACCCTGAACCATACCATCGTGCCGGCAAGGGACAAGGTTCAATCGGCAAAATTCTATGCAAGAATCTTCGGCTTCGATTATATCGGCGAATTTTCGCATTTCATCGTGGTCAGGGTGAACGATACGCTATCGCTGGATTTCGATGAGCGTGCAGATTTCGAGTCGCACCATTATGCATTCAAGGTATCCGAGACGGAATTCGACGAGATATTCGGGCGCCTGAAAGAGGAGAGCATCAAATATGGCTGCGGCCCTTTCAATTCCGAGAACATGAGCATCAACCATAATGATGGCGGTCGTGGTCTCTATTTCCGCGACCCGGGCGGGCATCTTCTGGAAATCCTGACAGTCGACTATGCCATGCCCTGAGTAAAGCGCCAAAGGCCGGAGCGAAGAGCCATCCAGCGCACCGCCAGGCCTGCTATCCTCCAGCAGGGATTTCGGTAATCATCGCAGCGAAGCCATAAGTATCAATGTAAGTCATTGGTTAAATCCATTTTATGGAATACCCATAACGTTTGCATGAGTTTTTAACCACTTTACAAATATGGTTTTGTGTGATATAAAGAATCATGGGCCAGCGTCACTCATAGCCGAGGCAGTTGGTCAGGTCTGGCGGCAAATGCTTTGGGCCTATGGGGTTTGTCAGTAACGGATCACGCTGGTTATTCATGTTGTGATACGCCTGATCGAGGAGGTTCAAATGAAAACGCTCAATTCATTCAGTCTGGCATTGCTGCTGGCCATTGGCTCGGCCGCTCCCTTGTCCTGGGCCGGGGAACCCAATCCCGATGCGCTTGGAAGCGGGCAGCCCAAAACGCATGCCCCCAGCGACGATGCTTCAGTAGGAGCACCGCAACGCGAGTGCTAGCCCGGGTTCTTGAGTAACGCTCTATAACGTTGTGATTGTGAGATGGCGCAGCGCAGGTAAGGAGGCAACGCAATTACCCTGCGTTGCCAGCCGCAAAGATAGGATGGTAACTGGCTACTCGGGGACGCCCGCCCCGGCTTTGACCGGCAAGCGGGCGTTTCTTATTTCCGGTATTTTACATTTCCATAATCCTGTATTCAAATAACCCCATTCGCCGCTTCAGCTTTTTTATCCGATCATCATTGCCGGTGTTCTGCCATCCGGGTTGCCGCAACGCCAGCCATTTCAGGAACTTAATGGCTCGGGACGGATCAGAAACCTAGTGGCGATACGCGGCAGTTTCCGGTTGCCCCGCTTCTTCATGTTTATTAAAATCAATGCATTCCAGGGAATGTCCTGAATAATTCTTCGCGTGCAGAAATCCGTTCCGGGTTCCCCTGGCATGATTTGACATGAGTATGGCCGCAACATCGGCACAATTTGCTGCCGATGTGCCGAGGGTCCTGGCAGGGGATGCAGGCGGCTGAAACATAACGAATGGTCCCGCCACTCCGGCAGCACGCAGTACGCGAGGGGGACTTCCAGTCGGAGCGCTCATGAAAACATCCCTATCCTTATGTATTCTCGGCCTGGTTACGTTGACCGCTTTCGTGGGCTGCAGCAGCGTTCCACACAAGGCAAAGGTAAAGGCGGTAGCCATACCCACTGGCGCGAAAGTGGACCTGGATAATGTGCATCAGGTAAAGAAGAATCTGTATGCGCAATACGAGCAGTGGAAAAACACGCGCTACCAGCTCGGCGGCTTGAGCCGGGATGGAATCGATTGCTCGGGTTTCATTTACGTTACGTTCAAGTCCAGGCTGGGGATAATATTGCCGCGCTCGACGGAATTTCAGGCGGAACTGGGCGAAAAGATCGATAAAAGCAAACTGAGAGCGGGCGACCTGGTTTTTTTCCGCACGGGCTGGTCAGTCAGGCATGTGGGTATTTACCTGGAACACGGCAAATTTCTCCATGCCTCTACCAAGTATGGCGTTACCATATCGGGCCTGACCGAGGATTACTGGAAGTCCGCTTACTGGAAGGCGAAGCGGCTGGATAGTTAAGGAAGCGCTGAACAAATCCTTGCTGGCGCGATGGCGACTTTGCGGGATGGCTCGCGATTCCTGCTCGCAGATCGGCAATTGCATGGAAAACAGCATGGAAAGTATGTCGCAAGGAGCGTTCATAATCATGCGCAAGCAAGTGATCATGGCAGTGATGGGGCTCGGTTTCGTCATCCTGGGGGGATGCAGGAATACGCCCCCGCTCATGCCCATGCCGCGCACGGCGCAGGCGAGCGCGGCGCCGGCGAAAGCCGAGGTGGGAGAATCCGCAAGGAAGGCCGCGAAGGATTACTCGGTCTGCGTCTGGTCGAACGCGGAAAAGATGAGACTGGGCTCGACCGATGTCCGGCTGGTCGTGGACACGGCGGAGAGTACCTGCAAAAAACGCGGCCAGCGGCTTCAGCTTGCGTTGGCGGCCGATAAGACCGGCCCCGCTTTCGCCCGTTCCTACATGGATACCATTGTGGAAAACGCCAGGACCGAGGCAACTGCCCTGGTCCTCAGGGGCAATGCGAAAGACGCAAGGAACAGGGAGGGGAATCTTCTGCGGGAATAGGCAGGCAGCCTACTGCGAGCTTTTTCCCCTGTGGTCCTCGCGAGGCTTCACCGTCAGTACCGGGCAGGGGGCATGGCGGACCACATATTCCGCAATGCTGCCCAGGGTCAAACGATTCCATCCGGTGTAGCCGTGGGTGCCGAGGATGAGCATGCTTGCATGGTGCTCTTCGGCAACGCGAACGATTTCCCTGCCGGCCTGCCCTTCCGCGAAGATGGTTTCGACCTGCATATCGAGGGATTCCGCCAGATGCTCCAGCATTTTTCTCCCTTCCACCCGGGTCTTTTCGACGCTTGCGTCCACCCACTGCTCGAACCCGGGAGTGAAGTAGTAGGGGGAGGGCACCATCCACCCGCTCGGCTCGAACACATGCAGGAGCTTCAGTTCGGCCTTCAGGGAGCGGGCCATCCATACGCCATAGCGCACGGCGTCTTCGGATGCCTCGGAAAAATCGGTGGTGAGAATGATTTTGTGGATAAGCGAGTTCATTAGTCAGGTCCATTCAAAGGCGCCGCCGGAATATGCCGATATTCCGATGCGGATGTCAGGCCGGATGTTCACGGGTTGGATGCAAATTTCACGGATCGGGGACAAATTTCAGCACGTTGCCATTGATGCAATAGCGCTTGTAGCTGGGGGGCGGTCCGTCATTGAAAACGTGGCCGAGGTGGATGCCCGAACTTGCGCTGCGCACTTCGACCCGCCGCATGCCATGAGAATTATCCGGATGCAGGGTAACGGCGCCTTCCAGCGGATCGAAGAAGCTGGGCCACCCGGTGCCGCTTTCAAATTTCGTCTTGCTGAGAAAGAGCGTTGCGCCGGTAATGGGGTCGACAAACTTGCCCGGCCGCTTTTCATCGAGGTTGGATGCGGTGAAAGGGGGCTCCGTGCCTTGCTGGAAGGCGATCTTGCGCTGCTCCGGCGACAACAGGTGGAAGCCGAGCCATTTCCAGAAATTGGCTTTCTCCCCGTTATAGCCGGTATAGCGGGCAACCTCCCTGCCTTTTTCGAACAGGACGATAGTGGGAGCAGCGAACAGCGGTTTTTCCAGCGTCCAGCCGGCGGGCGCGCTGCTGTTCATGGTGGCGATGACCGGCAACGCGGCTTTCCACTGGTTCAGCACATCCTTGTCGAACTGTTTGCAGAACTCGCAATTCTCCGACTCGAATACCACCAGTTGCCGTACCTGGCTCAAATCGCTTCCGTTCAGGGGTTTGGCCGAAACGCCGGCATTGGATGAGGCTGCCGGCGCCTGGGCGATTTTCTGCGGAGCGGCAGGATATTTCACGCCCGTTCCACCCAGGCCGCAATATCCATCCGGGTTCTTTTTCAGGTAATTCTGATGGTATTCCTCGGCGGTGATGTAATTTTTTAGCGGCAGGATCTCGGTGGTGATCTTGCCGTATCCCGCATCCGCCAGGGCTTTCTGGTAGGCGGAACGGGTCGCGAGCGCCGCGTTTTTCTGACCTTCGTCATGATAGTAGACAGCGCTGCGGTAGTTGCTGCCGACATCGTTCCCCTGGCGATCGCCCTGGGTTGGGTTATGGTTCTCCCAGAACCTGGCCAGCACCGTTTCCAGCGGCACCCGTTGCGGATCGAACACGATCTTGACCACTTCCGCATGGTTGCGCGCCGTGGTCTTGCCGGCGCGCAGCGTTCTTTCGTGGGCGAGGATATCCTGGTAGCCTACGCCGGCGCGGTCGCCCCCGGCATAGCCGCTTTCCACGTCGACGACGCCGGGAATTTCTCCCATGCGCTTTTCGGCTCCCCAGAAGCAGCCCATGCCCAGCACCACATAATCGGTTTTCTGGTTGCCCGAGGTCACGGCTTTCTCCTTTCCTTCCATTGCATAGGCGGCCATTATAATGCCGGCGCCCGCGAGGGCCGCAACCGTGATTTTCATTATTTTCGTCATCTTTCTGCGCTTCCTTCCTTGAAGCATAGACATTTTTGCCGCGCTTTGGTTGCACGGGCGCGGAGCAATATCGCAGAGCCGCATGCCGTGGCGGGATGATATGATTGATGACGATAGGCAGCGCTCGCTTGCCGGCATCCGGTTTCCAGCCGGATTCCCGGCGCCCCGGTATTTTTCAACACGATTTTGCTTCATGCCATGTCCCTGACCTGGATAGTCATCCTTCCTTTCGCCGGCAGCCTGTGCGCCGCGTTTTTGCCGTCGCACGCGCGTAATGCGGCGGTGTGGCTGGCGGGCCTGGTGGCCGGCGCCTGCGCTGCCCTGACAGCGTCCTTCCACGGCCGGGTGGCGGATGGAGGGGTGGCGCGCGAGGTGGTGCAGTGGGCGCCCAGCCTGGCGCTGGATCTCATATTCCGCATCGATGGCTTCGCGTGGCTGTTCGCGATGCTGGTGACGGTGATGGGGGTCCTGGTCGTGGTATATGCGCGCTATTACATGGCGGCGCAGGACCCGGTTCCGCGCTTCTTCTCTTTTTTCCTGGCATTCATGGGCGCCATGCTCGGGGTCGTCTTATCGGGCAACCTGATCCAGCTGATCGTGTTCTGGGAACTGACCAGCCTGACATCATTCATGCTGATCGCCTACTGGTACCAGCGCATGGATGCGCGCCGCGGCGCGCGCATGGCGTTGACCGTAACGGCAGGCGGGGGGCTGTGCCTGCTGGGGGGCGTGCTGATACTGGGCCGCATCACGGGGAGCTACGATCTGGACGTCGTGCTGTCCTCTGGCGATGTGGTGCGCGCGCATCCCTGGTACCTGGGAGCGCTGATCCTGATCGGCCTTGGGGCGTTGACCAAGAGCGCTCAATTCCCGTTCCACTTCTGGCTGCCGCACGCAATGGCGGCGCCGACGCCAGTATCCGTTTACCTGCACTCGGCTACCATGGTGAAGGCGGGTGTGTTCCTGCTGGTGCGGCTATGGCCGGTGCTCGCCGGCACCGATGCATGGTTCTGGATGATAGGCACCGCCGGCCTGCTTTCGCTGGTGGCAGGCGCCTACATGGCCATATTCCAGCGGGACATGAAAGGCGTGCTGGCCTATTCCACCATTAGCCACCTGGGATTGATCACCCTGCTGCTGGGGCTGAACAGTCCGCTCGCCCTGATAGCGGCCATTTTCCATATCATCAATCATGCGACGTTCAAGGCTTCGCTGTTCATGGCGGCGGGCATGGTCGATCACGAGACCGGCACGCGCGACCTGTCGCGCCTGAGCGGCTTGCGCCACGCGATGCCTATCACCGCCACGCTTGCGCTGGTGGCCGCGGCCTCGATGGCTGGCGTTCCCTTGCTCAACGGCTTCATCTCCAAGGAAATGTTCTTTACGGAAACGATATTCGTCAGCGGCAATCTTGTCACGCGCATTGGCTTGCCCCTGATGGCCGTGGTCTGGGGAACATTCAGTGTCGCGTATTCGCTGCGCTTCATCATGCAGGTGTTTTTCGGCCCTCCCGCGGCGGACCTTCCAAGGAAGCCGCACGAGCCGCCGCGCTGGATGCTTTTTCCCAGCGCGGTGCTGGTTATCGCCTGTCTGGTGATCGGCATGCTGCCGGCGCAAACCATCGGCTCCTACCTGGACATGGCGGCGTTGTCCATCCTGGGGGCAGGCATGCCCCAGCATAGCCTTGCCGTGTGGCACGGCTTCAACCTGCCTCTGGCGATGAGTCTCGTGGCCATGGTCGCCGGGGTTTTGCTGTACCGCGCGCTGGGAAGATACCAGCAGGGAACGGGCAGCGTGCCGCTGCTGGACTCTCTGCGCCTGGATGGCAAGCTCATTTTCGAATTCTTGCTGCTGAAGGCCGATTCGCTTACGCGGGTGGCGATCCGGATGCTATCCACGGAGCGCCTGCAGGTGCAGCTCCTGCTTCTCATCTGCGCGGCGTTTGCCAGCGCGCTGATACCCTTGTCATACGGAGGGCTGCCGTCGGGCGACATGGCGGTGACGCCACTGGAGCCGGCATTCGCGCTGATGTGGCTGGTGGGCTCGGCCTGCGCGATTGGCGCCGCTTTCCAGGCCAAATATCACCGGCTGGCGGGCCTGAGCCTGTCGGGCGCGGCAGGCCTCGCCACCTGCATGACGTTCGTCTGGTTCTCCGCGCCGGATCTCGCGCTGACGCAGCTCGTTGTCGAAGTGGTGACCGTGGTCCTGCTGCTGCTGGGGCTGCGCTGGCTGCCGCTGCGCCAGAAATCGATCGATGACGAGCTGATTCCGCTGCGGGCGCGGGTGCGTGCCCGGACCCGGCGCCTGCGGGATCTGGTTTTGGCAGCGATTGCCGGCGGCGGCCTGGCTCTCCTGAGCTATGCTGTCCTGACGCGGCAGGCGGGGGAAGGCATTTCTCCTTTTTTCATCGAAAACGCTCTTCCGCTTGCCGGCGGCGCCAATGTCGTCAACGTGATCCTGGTGGATTTCAGGGGATTCGATACCCTGGGGGAAATCACCGTGCTGGGCATCGTGGCGCTGACGGTATTCGCGCTGCTGCGGCGGTTCCGCCCCGCGCCGGAGAGCACCGGCCTGCCGGTGCAGCAGCAGGAGCAGGATGGCGAAGACGAAACGTCCTTGCCGGACCCGCATGTATTGCTGCCCCAGGGTCCGATGATGCTGCCGGGAGTGATTGCGCAACTGCTGCTGCCGGTTTCGGGCATGGTGGCGATATTCTTCCTGCTGCGCGGGCACAACGATCCGGGCGGCGGTTTCGTCGCCGGCCTGATCGTGGCGACCGCGGTCATCCTGCAATACCTGGTGGGCGGGACCGCCTGGGCGGAGTCGCGTACCCGGATCTATCCGCAGTACTGGATCGCGCTGGGCCTGCTATGCGCGGCCGGAACGGGTTTGTCGGCCTTGCTGGCGTCGCGTCCCTTTCTTTCTGCCCTGGCGTGGCATGTGGCGCTGCCCGTGGCGGGCGAGCTGTATTTTTCGACCGTGCTGCTCTTCGACCTGGGAGTTTTCCTGCTGGTGATCGGCGCCGCGGTGCTGATCCTGGTGGCGCTGGCTCACCAGTCGCGGCGCGGGCACCGCAAGCACGCGGCGCATGCTTTTGGGATACACGCGGGGGTCGCGGATACGCCATCGGCGAGAACGCGGGAAAAATAAGGCGGGCGCGGTGCCGGAGGCGAGTGCGGTTCATGCCGGCTCGGGCACACTCAGGGAGAATTTCAGGGAGGGTTGATGGAAATCGTTTATGCACTGGCAATTGGCATTCTCACCGGATCAGGCGTATGGCTGCTGCTGCGGCCGCGTACCTTCCAGGTCATCATGGGCCTTTCCCTGCTTTCGTATGCGGTCAACCTGTTCATTTTCGGAATGGGGCGCCTGACCATAGGGCGTGCCCCGATCATCGACACGCTCCAGCAAGCCGATCCGTCTCTTTATGACGATCCGGTGCCGCAGGCGCTGGTGCTGACCGCGATCGTGATCGGCTTTGCCACCACCGCCTTGTTCCTGGTGGTGCTGCTGGCCTCTCGCGGGCTGACAGGGACCGACCATGTGCAGGGGGAAGAGCTGGAGCCATGAGCGGCTGGGCGCAGCACCTCCCTCTCTTTCCGATCGTCATTCCGCTGCTGGCCGGCGCAGGCATGCTGCTGTTCGCGGATGCACAGCGCACACCCCGCACCGTCGTGGCGCTGGCGGCGGCGCTGGCCAACTTGCTGTCCGCCATTGCCCTGGCGGACATGGCCGGCGGCGGAATGGCAGACATCTGGCCGGAGGGCATCGCCGTATACCTGCTGGGCGGCTGGCAGGCGCCATTTGGCATCGTACTGGTGGTCGACCGGCTGTCGGCAGTCATGCTGCTGTTGAACGCGGTGCTGGCGCTGGTAACGCTGGTGTACGCGCAGGCGCGCTGGAAGCGGATAGGGCCGCACTTCCAGTCGCTATTCCAGTTCATCGTCATGGGGATAAACGGCGCATTCCTGACGGGCGACCTGTTCAACCTGTTCGTGTTCGTGGAAGTGCTGCTGGCCGCGTCCTATGGCCTGGCGCTGCATGGCCTGGGCGTATCCAGGGTCCGGGCTGGCCTGCACTATATCGTCATGAACCTGGCCGGGTCGTTTGTCTTCCTGATCGGCGTTTCGTTGATCTATGGGGCGAGCGGAACGCTGAACATGGCTGATCTCGCGGCGCGGGCGCCCTTCCTGGCCGACGGCGATCGCATTCTGTTTGAAACTGGCGCGGCGATCCTGGGAGTCGCGTTTCTACTCAAGGCGGGTGCCTGGCCGTTGAATTTCTGGCTGCCGCAGACGTATGGCGCGGCCGCGCCGCCGGTGGCCGCCATGTTTTCCATCATGACCAAGGTGGGCGTTTACGCCATGCTGCGCCTGGGGTCGCTCTTGTCTCCTTCCCCTGGCATGCCCGGTCTTCCCGGGGTTCCGGGGATTCCGGCGCCTTTCGGAGAGGAATGGCTGTTCGGAATAGGTATCGCGACGCTGGTTCTGGGCACTGCAGGCACCCTGATTGCCCAGCAGCCGCAGCGGCTTGCCGCCTATTGCATCATTGCTTCGTCCGGGACGCTGCTCGCGGCGCTGGGCCTGGGAGGAGCGGAGATCAAGGGCGCCGCGCTGTTTTACCTGGTCAGTTCGGTCCTGGGCACGGGAGCGCTTTTCATGCTGAGCGAGATGATCGAGCGGACTCAGCAGCCGGGTGAAGCCATTGCGGGAAGCGCGGCGGATCCCCGCGAATCCGAAGGTGAAGACGAGCTGTATTCCGACTGGCCGGACGAGGTGGTCGGAATCGTCATTCCCGCGGCAATGGCGTTTCTCGGCATGAGCTTTTCCGCGTGCACGCTGCTGGTGGCCGGGCTCCCGCCGTTATCGGGGTTTGTCGCGAAATTCCTGCTGCTGGCGGCGGCGCTCGATTCTGTCCAGGGAACGGTCGTTCCGGGATTGGTGTGGGTGTTATGGGCGGCGGTGCTGGGGTCGAGCCTGATCGGCGTGATAGCGCTATGCAGGATGGGCATGCGGCTGTTCTGGAGCCAAGGCGAAATCGTCACGCCGCAATTGCATCTGATCGAAGCGGCGCCGGTCGCCACGCTGTTGCTGCTGAGCGTGGCGCTGACGGCGGGGGCCGGCCCGGCGATGGATTACCTGGGGCTCGCGGGACAATCGCTTTCCTCTCCCCGCGACTATATCGATGCGGTGTTGAGCACCAACCCCCTGTTCTCTCCCGCTTCGAGAGGCGCAGGACAATGAAGCGCTGGCCGTCCCTCACACTGTTTACCGCCGCGCTGTTTGCCTTATGGCTGCTGCTCAACGACACGGTGGCGCCGGGCCAGCTTGCGCTGGGCATCATCCTCACCATCGCCATCGCCCTGGGAACCGCCGCCATGCGCCCGCTGCGCGCGCGCCCTCATCACCTGCTGGTGGCGATCAGACTGTTTTTCATCGTGCTGGCGGATATCATCCGCTCCAATTTCGCGGTGGCCGGGATTATCCTCAGCCCGCCGGGGCGAGCCGCCACGCCCGGATTCATGACCCTGCCCATAGACCTGCGCGACCCATACGGGCTGGCGCTGCTGGCTTGCATCATCACTGCCACGCCAGGCACCGTCTGGGCGGGATTGTCTCCGGATGGCTGCCTTCTGAAGATACACGTGCTGGATCTGAAGGATGAGGATGCCTGGATCCGCACTATCAAGCATCGCTACGAACGCCCATTGATGGAGATTTTCGAATGACTGCCTTGCTGCCCTGGGCGCTCTGGTTCGCCCTCATTGCCTTCGCGCTTGCCGCGATATGCGCGGGACTGCGCCTGCTGCGCGGGCCGTCCGCCGAAGACCGCGTGCTGGCGCTGGACACGCTTTATGTCAACAGCATGATGATGGCCCTGGTGCTGGGCATGCAGCTCGGCCTTCGGTTCTATTTCGATATCGCGCTGCTGATCGCGCTATTCGGGTTTGTCGGGTCGGCCGCCATGGCGAAGTTCCTGCTGCGCGGAGAGGTGATCGAGCCATGACCGCGCCCGAACTTCCCGCCTGGGCGGACCTGCTGGCGTCACTGCTGGTGGTGGCGGGCAGCCTCCTGGCGCTCATCGGTTCGTTCGGCCTGCTGCGCCTGCGCGAGCTGTTTGCCCGCATACATGCGCCTACCCTGGGCGCCACGCTCGGGCTGGGCTGCATCCTGCTGGCGTCGATGCTGGTGGCTTCCATGCAGGAGCACCGCTTCATCTTCCAGGAAATACTGATCGCGCTGTTCATGGTGGCCACTTCGCCCATCACCGCCATGCTTCTGATGCGCGCGGGAATATATCGCAGGCGGACCGATCGCAAGAAGAAATGAATCCTGCTGCCCGAACCGGCGCACGGCGCGTGCCTGAAGCGTATCCATCGGACCGTGCTCCGTTCGCATCATGTTTCCACCGGTCTGCAGGGCAGTTCTTCGGGCGCGACTTCGCGCGAGCGGGCCATCAACCGGCATGTCTGGCTGACGAAGGCCTTGTCCATCTCATCCTTCTTGCCGGCGGCGCTGACAGGCACAAAAGACTGGTGAACGGAAATGGGCGCCATGCCGGTGGTCGTCTGCTTTGCCACGTCCACGTTCTCCGCGGCGGCAAGGCTCCATGCCGCTGCCTGCAAGGGCATGAACAGGCTGGCTGACCGCACCCCGAGGATCAGGTCGAAATCCATCTTCCAGAAGTAGCGGGAAAGCACGAACGGCCCCCGCACGGGATCGGGATAGCGCATCGGAAAGCCGGTGCCCGGCCGGTCGGAGATGCGCACCGTGCCGCTGGCGGAGCCGGTGCTGGCGAGCACGAGGCTCCTGTTGTCGATGCTGAAGGAGCTGGTGGCATCCAGCACATCGCGGCAGGGCAGCACCGTGTTGCATCTGCCGTAATCGAGGAGCAATTCGCTGCCATCCTTTTCCGATGTGTACAGCCCGATCCGCTGGTCGCCGGTAAGTAGCTGGTAGAACCCGATGGAATCGCCGCCGAACCCGGTAAGATCGACATCCGCCTCGGCGGCCATGGCGAAATGGACGCGCGAGAACATGTTGGCGCTTTTCCTGAAGGAAGGCGGAGGCACGCCCCCCGATGGCTTGCCGATCTTGATTCTGTTCACATTGGCGGCCACCAGCGCCCCGGTGATATCGGCGGTGACAGTGGGAACGAAAAAGAACAGTTCCACCCGGCGGTTTCGCGCCATGTTTTCCGGCGAGGTTTCGTCGGCCAGCGGAAATTTCGCCCCGAGGCCTGTTATGGTGATGAACGACGCGGGAATGCCCTCGGATTCCAGGAAGGTTTTCACAGCCTGGGCCCGATCCAGCGCTATTTTTTCGTTACCTGCCTTGCTGCCGCTGGCGCTGGCCGTTCCCTGGATTTTAATACGCAGGTCGGGCCGCGTCGCCGGTGTTTTTCCGCTGCCTGCCAGCATCCCTTTCCAGCGGGCCGTGTCCTGCTTCAGGCTCAGCCGGTGCTGCTCCCGCAACTGGTTTTCGCCCACGCAGAAATTCCACAGGATGGCTTCTGTGGGTTCCTTCGGGTTATCCCCGGACTTGAATATCTTTCCCTCGTTCTGCCCGGCCCACCTGGCTTCGTCCGAACTGCTATCCAGACAGGTATCCTTCCGCTGGATTTTCCTGGCGGCTTGCCCGCCCGCGAGGGTTGATCTGTGCCCCGCGGCTGCCTGACTTGCTTGAGCGGAGGGGATGCGGGCAATCCGGGGGGTGGGTTGAGGGAGTGGACCCCGCAGAGCAGGGGTTTTGGCGGGGTGGTTTTCCATAGGCGATGGCGGCGAAGCCTGCGGGTGGGCGGGGATGCCTGGCGCATCGGCATGATTCAGAATATCGCCAGTCAGAATATCGCCGGCGGAACCGGTTTCCTGCCCGTGCCGCTCTTTCGCCGCGCCGGGAAGCGGTTTGCGCTGGGTGCTGGAAATCCTGCCTCCCGCGGTGATATTTCCTCCCCGTATCATGCGCGCCACGCGCTGGTTGCCGAAAACGCGCTGTAACTGGAGAACAGCGGAATAGGGTCCGTTGCGGCGCAGCCGCACCGGCGGCAAGCCGCGTGAGGCGGCCTGCGGTCCGGTATTTACCTTGGGTTCAGTCAGAAATTGCGCCGCCATGCTCCGCTCCCTGAGCTGCGTTCTTTGTTTTTAGTCCGGTTGCATTGCGAGCACATTCAGTTCGTTCCCGTTACAGGCACTTCCTCTTCTGCTCCTGCAAGTTTAATGATATGCGATTCTTCGAATAATACCAGCGCGGACCGCAGCGGGGGGATGGGCCATCCCTGTGCCGTCCCTGCGCCATTCCTATCCCATCCCTATCCCATCCTGTGCCATCCCAGGCATTGCGGCCGGTACGCGACGAAGATACAGATCGATTTCCGGGTATTCGGGATTTCCCGGCTATAACATGCGGTGGGGCGAGGGAAGGAGTGGAATGAGCGAGTTGGGCAGCGGTGGCTTGCGGCCTCTCCAGGTGCTATCATCCCCGCTTCGCACCCGCTGCTTCACGCTTATCGCCCCCTGCCGCTCTCCTTCGAAAGGCCTGGGCCTGCTGTTCGATATCCCTTTACCCTTTCCGCCCTTTCCACCCTTTGCAAGAGGTTGATCCATGCTGCCTTCCATCGAACAACGCCTTTCCCTTGAACTCGCCGCCCGGATGGAACAGGTTGCCGCCGCCATTGCCCTGCTGGACGAAGGCGCTACGGTGCCGTTCATTGCGCGCTACCGCAAGGAAGCCACTGGCGGCCTGGATGACAGCCAGCTCCGCCTGCTCGAAGAACGGCTGACCTATCTGCGCGAGCTGGAAGACAGGCGCGCCACGGTTATCGCTTCCATCGAGGAACAGGGGAAGATGACGCCCGCACTGCTGGCTTCGCTCCAGCAGGCGGAAGACAAGACGCGGCTGGAAGACCTCTATCTGCCCTACAGGAAAAAACGCCGCACCAAGGCGCAAATCGCGCTGGAAGCGGGGTTGGGGCCGCTGGCGGAGGCCTTGCTGGGCAACCCGCTGCTGCACCCCGAGGAAGAGGCAGGCAAATACCTGAAGCCCGCTTTTACCACGGAACAAGGGGAGAATCCGGGCGTGGAGAATGCCCAGGCCGCGCTGGAGGGCGCGCGCCAGATCCTGATGGAGCGCTTCGCGGAGGATGCCACTCTGCTGCAATGGCTGCGCGAGTACCTGCTGGCGCATGGCGTGGTGGAATCGGGCGTGATCAAGGGGAAGGAAGAGACGGGAGCCAAGTTCAGCGATTATTTCACCTATGCGGAAAAGATAGGCACCATTCCCTCGCATCGCGCCCTGGCGATGCTGCGCGGCCGCCGCGAGGAAATCCTGCGCATCGACCTGCGGCTCGAATCCGAGGCGGAAAAAACCAAATGGGATGCGCCGCCCAATCCATGCGAAGCGCATATCGCGGCATATTTCCATATAAAGGATCAGGGCCGTCCCGCCGATGCCTGGCTGGCGGAGACGGTGCGCTGGACCTGGCGGGTGAAGAGCTTCACGCATCTTGAAAACGAGCTGATGAGCGCCCTGCGCAAGCGCGCCGAAACCGAAGCCATCGCCGTTTTCGCACGCAACCTGAAAGCGCTGCTGCTGGCGGCGCCTGCCGGGCCGCGCGCCACCATGGGGCTTGATCCTGGCATGCGCACCGGGGTGAAGGTGGCGGTGGTCGATCCTACCGGCAAGGTCCTCGACACTGCAGTGATTTATCCCCACCAGCCGCGGAACGATTGGGACGGCTCGCTGCATATCCTGGAAAAGCTGGCGGAGCAGCATGGCGTATCGCTGATTTCCATCGGCAACGGCACGGCGTCGCGCGAAACGGACAAACTGGCGCGGGATCTCGTCAAGCGGCGGCCGGACCTGCGGCTGACTTCGATCGTGGTATCGGAAGCGGGCGCCTCGGTCTATTCCGCCTCGAAATTCGCTTCACAGGAATTGCCGGACATGGATGTTTCGCTGCGCGGCGCGGTTTCCATCGCGCGGCGCCTGCAGGATCCGCTGGCGGAACTGGTGAAGGTCGATCCCAAATCGATAGGCGTTGGCCAATACCAGCATGACGTGGCGCAGACCCAGCTAGCACGGGCACTGGATGCAGTGGTGGAGGATTGCGTCAACGCGGTGGGGGTAGACGTGAATACCGCGTCGTTGCCGCTGTTGGAGCGGGTTTCGGGGCTGAACGCCAGCGTGGCGCAAAGCATCATCGCCTACCGCGACAAAAAGGGCATGTTCGCCTCCCGGGCACACCTGCGCGGGGTGCCGCGCCTGGGTGACAAGACCTTCGAGCAGGCAGCCGGCTTCCTGCGCATCATGAATGGTGATAACCCGCTGGACGCCTCGGCTGTGCACCCCGAGTCGTATCCGCTCGTCGAAAAAATCATCGCCGACCTCAAGCAGGACATCAAGTCGGTCATCGGCAACGGCGGGATATTGAAATCGCTGGATCCCTCGAAATATGCGAGCGATAAATATGGCCTGCCCACCGTCACCGATGTTTTGGCCGAACTGGAAAAGCCGGGCCGCGACCCGCGCCCCGAATTCACCACCGCTGCCTTCAAGGAGGGGGTGAACGAGATGAAGGACCTGCGACCCGACATGATCCTCGAAGGAGTCGTCACCAACGTCGCCGCTTTCGGCGCCTTCGTGGACGTTGGCGTTCACCAGGACGGGCTGGTGCATATTTCCGCGCTGGCGGACAAGTTCGTGAAAGACCCGCACACGGTGGTCAAGGTAGGGCAGGTGGTCAAGGTCAAGGTGGTGGAGGTGGACGAGAAGCGCAAGCGCATCGCCCTCACCATGCGGCTGGCGGAGGCGGCAGGGGAACAGGGGCATCAGATGGGACGGGAACAGCAACAGGGACAGCCGAGGCAGCGCGAGAATTTATCAGCGCAAGGGAATGGGAAAAAGGCCTTGCCGCCAACACAGGATCGACAACTGCAGCAAAAGCAGCAGCAGAAACGGAAGGAAGAGCCCCGGCCGGACACCGCCATGGCAGCGGCTTTTGCGAAGTTGAGGGGTTGATACGTTTTGTCGAGATGAAAAATATATTGCTTGCGTGCTGGGAGCGTTAAATCGCTCGAAATGGGGTTGTAGATGCGATCAATTTTTCGACGAGTCCGCTTTTTCCTACTTTTTCAAGCATACGTTTAACTGCCATTACCGCTAGGGGGCTAGAGACGGACGGCCCAAGCACAATTTGGCTAATCAGTGTTTCGAGTGATAAATTTTCCTCAGTTATTTTTGGGATAGGTTTAACTTTAAATTTAAGTTTGGGTTCCAATCCATATCGTCCTATCGCGTAATCAAGCATATGATGCAGCAAATGGTTTCGATCGCGATCTCTTAAATAAACTACCCGCCATTCTCTTTCTTCAGAAAAGCCATGGTGTTTCGTAAATAACGAAAATATTTTTAGGCGTTCAAAAAGCGCGTGTATTGGTAAATATAACTTATCCTCGGGTATAGAAAGTTTACCGAGCAAGCCCGCAAATTCGACAAGTTTCTTATCAATCCATTCGCGCCGCTGATCATGAGAAGCGTAGGTTACATTGGATAGAATAAATGGTGCTTCTTCCGTATCTCGAACCACAAATTTGGCTGTATCAAAAATGATAGCTGCGCCATTGCCGTTGCCACCATATCCTCGCCACATAGACAAAAGACCATCCGTAGTCTTATTACTATGCTCTGCGGTACAAAACACATATGTATCAAAGGCATGTAAGGTGTCAAACTGATGATACTGAGAATCAAATGTTGTCAGTAGCTTATTGTAATTTATATAGTTTACCCCGTTACAAGCTGCTTTTATTGCCGGATGACTGTGAAATGCAGATGCGCCTTCGTTCATCCCAAATCTCAATTCTTCCATATCATTCATATATAGAGGATTTGAGAACCATATCTCATCATTTGCCATAATGCGTTCGAGCGTAGCAATCGACGTGTAATGTGCTAGGAGAGGACGTACGGTAGGATAAGTAGTGGAGTTTTCAACATCCGCCCATAAAGGATCAAAAACCTCATAGATCTCCTCATCGGAAAACATAGTAGAGCTTTAAAGTCCCGTTATATAAAGGCCGAAGTAGCGCAATTTTCTGCGAGAGTCTACCACTTTTTATTATAGGAATTCTGTTCCGTCGCACCATGTTAACCCTACATGAGAATGTCATTAAAGAGCCGTATACATGAATAGTGGTCGACCCCGACATGCCCTGCAGGTCTAGTGTGACAGAGAGGCTATTATTAGCCAGAAGAGGAAGTGTTCCGCTTCGCTGCTCGACGGAGTGTTCGGCCAACCTCTTGCGCCGGTTGCTCTGCAAGGCGGCCGGTGACATACTTGTGCAGCACGCTGGCAATAAGCGTCTGATACGGAATACCTTCTTCGAGTGCCTTGACCTGAATATCGCTGAGATCGCCAGACGAAAGGCGAATATTCACCCGCCGATCCTTCAGGCCAGTGGCGCGCGCCGCTGCCTTGAGCCGTGCAAGCTCTGCTTTGGTTGCAACCGATTCGAGCTTTCCTTTCTCGAACGCATCGAGCATTTCCTGTTCGTACGCATCAATCTTCGGCATCCGATTCACCTTTGCTCAAATAATCCCTTGTCGCCTTGCGGCTCGGTATGATGGTTTTAAGGAAGAGGCAGTCTTCTTCCTCGGCGAATGGAATCAGGTAGGCATAATTGTCCAGACCCACGACCAGAATCCGTTGCCGTGGGTGCTTCGCCTGGTTCGGATGGCTCAGGATATCGAGCAGGCCACCCGATTCGATCGCTACTACGATATTTTCGAAGGAAATCCCGCGATCAGCCACGAGAATCCCGTTCTTCTCCGAACTCCACCGAAAGGGTTTCACTCGGGCATGTTACGCCGTTGTGTGCCTTTTGTCACCGTGCTGTTGCTCCGGCATGTTCAGCTGGCCTTCATGCCGCCGCAGCGCCACCGTTTTTTCCATCAATTCTCGCACCCAGGAGATTTGCCGCTTGAAAAGCGATTGCATGCTGCTGGGAGTCCGTTATAGTAAGGTCAATTATTCTTGACGCGGCCGCTTTGCGAGACGGGAGATGGGCGGGGAAAACTCAACAACCTCAGCTAAAGCTGGTGGGCTAGTGTTACGGACTGAAAGTCCGGATACGCGTCGGTTGAACGACGCGTCCCAATCTGGCTCCATTTTGAAATCATCGGTAGCAACGGTAGGATAGGTGGAGTGAAACGTAACCCATCAAAAAACATATACCCAGCAGCAGGAAAATGATGGGTTACGCCTTGCTCCACCCATCCTACCCAAGATAAAGCTGGCCGGCTAAAGCCGGTGGTTTTAAACCTTTGAATGGAAAATAAACGCTAGAAGATTGTTTTCCAGCTACTACGCGTGCTGTGCGGATATCAAGGAGGAAAATCATGGCGGATGAAAAAAAATCGTACGATGGCAGCTGTTTTTGCGGCGCGGTCCGGTTCACTGTGAGCGGCGAGCCGGAGGCGATGGGTTATTGCCACTGCGAATCGTGCCGGCACTGGTCGGCGGGGCCGGTCAATGCTTTTACCTTGTGGAAACCGGAGGCGATGCGAATCACGCAGGGGGCGGAAAACATCGGCACCTACAGCAAGACGCCGAACAGTTACCGCAAGTGGTGCAAGACATGCGGAGGCCACGTTTTCAGCGAGCATCCGGGTTGGGGATTAATGGATGTATATGCGGCGGCGATTCCCGGTTTTCCGTACCGCCCCGGCATCCACGTGCATTACCAGGAGACGGTGCTGCCCATCAAGGATGGCCTGCCGAAGATGAAGGATCTGCCGAAGGAAATGGGCGGATCGGGGATAACCGTGGAGGAGTGACAGCCGACAGGTCGGTCATGAATGTGCAGAGTTACTTTCCAACAAATCGGGCCAATCAGGTTTGTGAGAGGCGCTTCAAAACGTGATACGGGATGCCAGCCAAACTACGGCGAAGGCCTATATTAGCCCGGCGGCCCTGAACGCCCGGGCGTAGATGTCGCGAATTACGGGTTGCTTGTTGAGATTATAGTTCATGACATAACGCGCGCCCTCGAGTGCCGCTCTCTTGGCCCGTTCGTACAACGCGCACTCTTCGGGATGCGCTCGAAGCCAGTCCCGGAACAGCAGGTGGCGTATGTTTTCCGGGCAGTCCGGTCCGAAGACATGGAGATTCGCGCGCGGAGCATCGAGACGCAGGCAGCGATGCTGGTGCCAATCGGGTTCCCGAATGATCAGTTGGTATCCTAGCTTTTCGAGGGCGTTCACGTAGGTTTCTTCATCTGCCGGATCCTCGACGGTGAGATCCATATCGATCACCGGTTTTGCCGCGAGCCCGGGCACAGCGGTGGAGCCGATGTGGTCGATGCGCAGCGCAACAGCTCCCAGCGCTGTTTCGATTGCCCCGGAGAGCTCGACGAATATGCCCGACCAGCCGGGGTCGTAAACGACGACCTCGATTTCTTCCTCAGGCGGCTTTCCCCCTACCCAGGAATTGTCATCCGGTTTCGGCTCATGATGAGAAACAATGTCTATCACATCGGACATGATGGGGTCCTCATTTCGCTTCAGGTGATGGCCTTGGGTTTCCGGCCGGGGGCAACAGGTAAAGGTAGAGACTGGGCAGGGGTTGGACAGGAAGTACAGGCACAAGGATAAATCATCCGGTGTTATTTTACGAATGATGGCGGCGTGATTTTCGTCCTTTATCTCCCTGCGTTTCGGACATGCGGCGCTCCATGCGTACGCGAAAGGCTATCCTGATGACACCATTCTCCCAGCGTCGCACTGGAAGAGCATGGATGTCATGGATGTCACGGATCTGTATACGGTTGCGGTTGCAGATTTCGTCCCGTTCCGGCATCCATTTGAGCTATCGGCAGACGGTACTGTCCTTCGAGGATGGATTTGCGGAAAAAACGAAGGCTTTCGGAAGGAAATGGGGGGAACAGATGCCTGTTTCTTCATATCCGGAATGCTTGCCGGTTCTGCAAAAACAAAGCCTCCGCGTTCGGCGGAGGCTTTGGGGTCGCGGAAGACAGGAAGGTAGGGGGATAAATCTATTTCCCGGCGAATTTCCTGCGGCGGGCAATGCCACCCACCAGGGCCAGTCCGGCCAGCATCAGGGCGTAGGTCTCAGGCTCGGGAATGGGGGAAATCGATTGTGCCGTATAAACGGCACCGACATTCGCCAGATCCGCGTCACTGACGGCAAAGACAAAGAACTTGTTGTCGCCGGCCACGCCGGGAACGAAATCGTTATCGTTGGCCACGAACAGCGTGTGCATGGTGACGCCGTCGATGACTACATCCTGGCCAAAGGCCAGGCCTTCGATCTTGGCGGGAATCTGATCGAATGCGATGCCGCTGGCATGTAGCTTGTCCACGACGTCGAGAAACAGCGTCTTGCTCACCGCCTTGGATGACAAGTCTCCGCTCAGGCCGGTGACATCCTGCGCGCCATCGAGGTCGATCTTGAACAACTGCTTGACCGCGGCCGAGGACCCATCTCCGAGGCCCTTGCCGTCGCGCTCGTCGACCAGGAACTGGTGATTGTTCAGGGCGACGATTTCGCTGACGCCGGAACCCGTGGTCAGCTTGTAGGCGTACTCATGCGTCGCGCCGGTGGCGATATCGATGGTGACGATCCTGACATTCTTGTTGGTATCCTGCAGCAGGGGGGCCTGCATCACGCCGACCAGCGTGGTGCCATCCGGGGTGATGGCCAATCCTTCCATGCCCTTGTTCGCGACGCGTCCGGTGGTATTGAAGGGGCTGCCTTCCGAATTAGTGGTGGGACCCAGCGTGGCCACCGCGAGGTTGGCGGGCAGCGTGAAGGCCTTGATCCGCTCGCCGGTGGCGCGGTCGAACTGATAGACGTAGGGGCCGTATTCGTCGGAAACGAATACACTCTTGCCGTCGTTGGAAACGCGCACGCCTTCCGGGTCGAGGCGCGCATTGTTCGGGTTGGTGGAAGATCCGGCGCCGAAGCCATCCGAGCGACCAGTAAAGTAGTTGGTGCCATTGATGGCGTTCAGCGCGGGTACGCCGCTACCCAGAGTATGGGTGGCATCGGTTCCCAGGGCGCCGGTGCCGTAGGTCAGCGGCGTGGCGCTGGACATGAGGGTGGTTGCCGTCAGCACAGGAGTCAGCGTGTAGGGCAGCGACCCCGATGGGGCGGCTGTCAGGTTCATCTGTAGCGTCTGGAAACGGGTGATGTAGGAAGTGGTATCTTCCACCAGCGAGTTGTAAGGAGTCGCGTTGGGTCCGCGGTCGGGGGTCGCGATAAAGGTGTTTCCTCCCGCCCAGGCGATCCCCGAGCCCAGGCCTCCAAGCGGGTTTCCAGCTAAGCCGTTTTCCAGCGGTCCCGACGTCTGGCTGGCAAGGTCGGAGAAGGTCCCGCTCAGGGAACCAATGGCGATGAGATCGATGCTGGCGTGCGCGGCCGGCGCGGTGAGCAAGGAAGCGCAGATGGCGGCAATGAGTTTCTTTTTTTTCATGTTGGTATGAACTCCGGGCAATAAGTGGAAGAGATTGTTTTCATTGTTGTGGTTTTTCATTACAGGGTGATGTCATCGTTATGAGTCTTTTCAACTATCCTGGAATCCTGGAGCGGACCGTGTGGAAAATTCCGTGCAAGTCTGATAGCCTGATATTATGAATACCATGAACCAGACCACACGGCCTGACCTCGTTCCCCCCGGCGGCCACAGGAAAGTCCTGCTGCATTCCTGCTGCGCGCCATGCTCCGGGGAAGTCATGGAGGCGATGCTGGCCTCCGGCATCGACTACACTATCTTTTTCTACAACCCGAATATCCATCCCCAGCGGGAATACCTGCTGCGCAAGGATGAGAATGTCCGGTTCGCGCAAAAGCATGGCATCGAGTTCATCGATGCCGATTACGACACGGAAAACTGGTTCGCGCGCGCCAAAGGCATGGAATGGGAGCCTGAGCGCGGCATGCGCTGCACGATGTGCTTCGATATGCGTTTCGAGCGCACGGCGCTCTACGCGCACGAGAACGGCTTTCCCGTCATGACCAGTTCCCTGGGTATTTCGCGCTGGAAAAACATGGAGCAGATCAATGATTGCGGCCACCGCGCCGCATCCCGCTATGAGGGGCTGGCTTACTGGGATTACAACTGGAGAAAGGGCGGCGGTTCGGCGCGCATGATCGAAATCAGCAAGAGGGAGGAGTTCTACCAGCAGGAATATTGCGGCTGCGTCTATTCACTGCGCGATACCAACCGCCACCGCAGGAGCCGCGGCCGTCCCCTGATCGAGTTCGGCACCCAGTTTTATGGATTCTCGCTGGATAAGGATGAACCACAGAAATAACGTGCCGCAAATAGCGGGTTTGCATTCTCCCCAATTGCAGGGTTGCGCCCAATAACTCGAAACGAGATTTGAAAATGGCTGAGCCCATGATCTCGGAGAAGCGTTGGTTCGCGGCTAGCTGCGCTGTCCTGCTCATGACCACGAGCATGCTGGGTTCCTCTGCGGCTGAAGCGTGCACGCGCTTCGTCTACCTCGGTATCAACGATGAGGTGATCACGGCGCGTTCCATGGATTGGAAGCTGGATGTCGGAACCAACTTATGGGTGTTCCCCCGTGGTATGAAGCGATCCGGAGAGGCGGGTCCGAACTCCGTACACTGGACGTCGAAGTACGGCAGCGTCGTCGCCTCAGGCTATGATGTCTCGACCACGGATGGTATGAACGAGGTCGGTCTGGTCGCCAACGTGCTCTGGTTGGTCGAGTCCTCCTACCCGAAATACGATGGTAAGACACCCGGGCTGACGCTTGCAGCTTGGGCCCAATATGTACTCGACAATTTTGCCACGGTGCAGGAAGCAGTCGACGTGCTGGCAAAGGAACCCTTCACGATCGTTACCGACTACGTGCCTGGGGAAAACAGACACGCCACCTTGCATCTGTCGCTTTCGGATGCCGGCGGCGACAGCGCGATTATCGAATATATCGACGGCAAACAGGTCATTCACCATAGCCGCGGCTATCAGGTGATGACCAATTCCCCGATCTTCGAAAAGCAGCTCGCATTGAACGAATATTGGAAACAGATAGGCGGCACTGTCATGCTGCCCGGCACGAACCGCGCCTCTGACCGGTTTGCGCGTGCTTCCTTCTATGTGAACGCAATTCCTAAGAGCGAGATCCCGGCTGAGGCAATCGCGAGCGTTTTCAGCGTCATCCGCAATGTCTCCGTTCCTTACGGTATCACCACGCCCGATGAGCCCAATATCTCCTCAACGCGCTGGCGCACTGTATCCGATCAAAAGCGCAAGCTCTACTTCTTCGAGTCGGCACTTACACCGAACATTTTCTGGGTCGATTTGATGAAATTGGATTTCTCGGAAGAGACTGGCAAGGTGATGAAACTCGATCTCGGTCCCGACCAGACGCATATATACTCCAGCCTGGTCAACGATCAGTTCAAGGAAACCAAACCTTTCAAATTCCTTGGGCTCTGAGACCGGCGATAGAAATAGGATTTCTGCTGAGATCGAGGCGCAGCCGGACTCAACGTTGCTTGCGGTTTCATTTAGCAAGCGGTAATTGTGGAATTGCTGCTGTGCCTTCTATTCCATGTTAACGAGGAATTGTCCAGTCTTCCTTAAACAAGCAATCGACAGAGGAAATTCATGAGCCTTACACTTCAGAATAAGCATGCATTGATCACGGGCGGCAGCCGCGGCATTGGCGCCGCTATTGTCAGGCGCCTCGCGAGCGAAGGCGCTGATGTCGCGCTGACCTATGTCAGCAAGCCTGACCTTGCGGCGGAAACGGTCAAGGCGGCACAGGCGTTTGGCGTGAAGGCAGTAGCAATCCAGGCCGACAGCACGGATGCGGACGCAACGGTGGCCGCCGTGGAGCAGGCCGACGGGGAGCTGGGAGGCATCGATATCCTGGTGAACAATGCCGGTATCGCGGTGATGGGGCCTATCGACAGCTATCGCCTTGAAGATTTCGATCGTACGTGGGCAGTGAATGTGCGGGCGGTGTTCGTTGCCACGCAGGCGGTCCTGCGGCACATGCAGACCGGCGGCCGCATCATCAATATCGGCAGCTGCAATGCCGAACGCATGCCTTTTGCGGGGGGCGCAGTGTACGCTATGAGCAAGGCCGCGCTTGTAGGGCTGGTGAAGGGGCTGGCCCGCGATCTTGGAACGCGCGGCATCACCATCAACAATGTCCAGCCGGGGCCGGTCGATACGGACATGAACCCTGCGGACAGCGCCTTTGGGGAGATGCTGCGAACCCAGGTGATGGCGCTTCCACGTTACGGCACAGTGGATGAGATTGCTGCAATGGTCGCGTATCTTGCCGGACCCGAAGCGGGTTTTGTCACCGGCGCCAGCCTGACGATCGACGGGGGATTCAATGCCTGAGTGCCTTTGGTTGACAACAGCGATGAGCACCCGTGATGGACAAACGCATTTTTCTCCAATCCTGTCTGGTGTTTCTTCCATAATTCTTCCCAGCCATATCATTCCATGTTCATAGCTTGTCTTGCATCACGGAGCAGGCGTTTTATTCTTTGTAGCTCTCTTCTTACTCCTATTGGATTGACGCAAAACAAATGACTGGAACAGGATTATTGGGTATGTCAGCGGTGGGAATGGCAATCTTCTGTTCCCATCTTGCCGCAGCGCCTGCCGACCCGAAGGGCGAAACTATTACCACCGCCATGGACCAGAAGGAGGTGGCAGTCACGATTTATAACGATGATCTTGCCCTGGTGAAGGATGCGCGCCGGGTCGGGCTGGAGCGCGACTTCAACAGGCTGGCCTGGCGGGGGGTTTCAGCGCAGATGCGGCCGGAGACGGCGCTGTTGCGTAATGTCAGCCACCCAGGCGGATTTCGCCTGCAGGAACAGAATTTCGATTTCGATCTGCTCACGCCGGAGAAGCTGCTCGAGAAGAATTTGAACAAGACGGTGACGGTGATTCGAACCAACCCGGCCACGGGCGCGGAGACCAGGGAGGCGGCCACGGTGCTGGCAACCAGCGGCGGGACCGTGCTCAAATTTGCCGATCGCATTGAAACCGGCGTACCCGGCCGCCTGGCATTTTCCGGCGTGCCGGAAAATCTTCGCGACAAGCCGACATTGGTGGTTTCGCTTGTCAATGCGGTTGCGGGTGAACAGGACCTGGAACTTTCCTATCTGACAGGGGGAATGTCCTGGCATGCGGATTATGTGGCGGAACTGAACGAGCGCGACGACCGCCTCGACTTCAGCGGGTGGGTTACATTGACCAATCAGAGCGGCGCGGCCTACCCGAACGCGAGATTGCAGCTGGTGGCGGGCGATCTGAATCGCGTGCGCAGGCAGCCTTACGGACCGCGCGAGCCGATGGCCATGGCGGCAAAAATGGCGGAGGCGGAAGATTTGAGGCAGGAATCGCTGTTCGAATATCATCTTTACACGCTGCAGCGTCCTACTACCTTGTCGGAGAACCAGACCAAGCAGGTCGCCTTGCTCTCGACGACGGGTGTTTCCGTCCGCAAGGAATTCCTGCTGGCAGGCGCAAGCCATTACTACTTCGGCCAGTACGGAGACATCGGCCAGAAGCTGAAAGTCGCGGTATTTGTCGAATTCCGGAATAAGGGGGAAGGGTTGGGGATTCCGCTGCCCAAGGGGGTGGTGCGAGTGTATAAGAAGGATTCCCAGGGCAATGCGCAGTTCGTGGGAGAAGACCGGATCGATCATACTCCGAGGAACGAAACCGTTCGCCTGAGGCTGGGAAATGCGTTTGATGTGACCGCCGACAGGAAGCAGACGGATTTCCAGCGACTGGCGCCGGAAAGCCGCCATGCCGCGGTATTCGAAACGGCGTATAAACTGGTGTTGAAGAATGCCAAGAAAGAAGCGGTGGATGTCGTGGTGCGGGAGCCGGTACCGGGTGACTGGACCATGGTATCGGAATCGCAGCCACACACGAAGGCGGCTTCGGGCATCGCCGAATGGAAAATACGCGTACCAGCCGATGGAGAAGCCACGCTGACCTATCGCGTGCGTGCCAGGCAGAGAGGTTAGCCACTCCGCGGCTCTGGATGCACCGGCCCTGGGCGTATCTCATACCCCGCAAATAACCCTCTTGCCAGAGGTTTTTCCCTAAGGGAAACCCTTAGGGAAAAACCAAGGTTTCCCCAATATACTCATGGCGTTGACTGCGATAGGATGTCATCACTTTCATCCTAATGGTATTAATCGCCATCATGAAAAAACAATTTGGGAATCTTCTGTCAGCGATATCGGTAGCGGGTTTACTGGCTTCCGCCACGGTTTCCGTCAACGCCGCGCAACCTGCGGATACCCCGGAAATTCGTGCGGCAGCACAAAACGCGGTAACCTCTGGGGATCACCTCGCCGTAGCCAAATCCTACGAGGATATGGCCACGCAATTGCAGGCAAAGGCGCAGGAACAGCAAGCCCTGCTGGAGCAATATCAGAACAAGAGCTACATGTACGGCAGGCAGGCGCAGGATTTGCAGTCACACGCGGAAGCGCTGGCCCGGAAATACGAGGCGACTGCCAGCGCAACCATGAAAGAAGCTGCCTTGCACCGGCAGATAGCTGGCAAGCTCGAAAGCAACCCTGTTGTTTCCGACGCACAGAAGCTCAACATCGTCAGCGGCTCGTATCAGAGCAATACCACGATACGCTGACCCGCACCTAAAGGCTGACTCTGCAGTGAGCCCCATCCGGCACAGCCGGTTGGGGCTTTTTTATACGTCTCTCGAAAACCTCTTGGCCTGGGCCGGATTCAACTGAATCCGGCGGTTGACCGCTCGCAAAGCCACCGCCGCGCCAGCCGAGATTTATTCAGCGCTTCCCTAATCCACAAAGGCTTTCTCAATACCCGACATTCACCTGACCTGTATGGTGAGCTTGAGCAGGTTGGGCGGAGCAGGGTGTAACCCATCATTTTCCTGTCGGGCAGATGTTTTTTGATGGGTTGCGTTTCACTCCACCCACTCTTTTATGATTTAAATTTGTTCCGCGTGTCGATTTTCCTTCGCTCATTCGATTATGATCAGGGAATCTCTGAGCAGCCACCGGCTTCTGGGCCGGATGATCCGGAGATTTCTCGAAATCCACCTCCTGGCAATTGAATCTGTCTGGAAAGTTTAAAACTCAAGGAGATACGATAATGCGTTTCATGGTGATGATCAAGGCGGACAAAAATACCGAGGCGGGCGTGATGCCCAGCGAAAAGCTGCTGACAGAAATGGGGCAGTATAACGACGAACTGGTGAAAGCCGGGGTGATGCTTGCCGGCGAGGGGTTGCAACCAAGCTCCAAGGGCGCGCGAGTGAAATTCTCGGGGAAGAAACGCACCGTCGTCGATGGGCCTTTTACCGAAACCAAGGAGTTGATCGCGGGGTTCTGGATATTCCAGGTCAAATCGAAGGAGGAGGCGATCGAATGGGTCAAGCGCTGCCCCAATCCATTGGAAGGAGACTGCGAAATCGAGATCCGTCAGGTGTTTGAGGCGGCGGATTTCGGCGTCGAATTCACTCCTGAGCTTCGCGAGGCGGAGGAACGGATGCGCGAACAGATCGCTACGCGGAAACGGTAGAAATAGACCCAGGCACGCATCCCTATCTTTATTCTCTTGAAACCGAAAAGGAGAAACAATATGCAAATCCAGCCTTATCTGTTCTTCGATGGCCGTTGCGAGGAAGCGATCGAGTTCTATAAAAATACGCTGGGCGCCGAAGTGATCATGCTTATGCGCTTCAAGGACAGCCCCGAGCCTCCCGGACCCGATGATTCCTGCAAACCCGCGCCTGGCACCGAGGACAAGGTGATGCATGCGAGCTTTCGCATCGGCGATAGCACTATCATGGTTTCCGATGGCGAATGCAAGGGGCAGGCTGCTTTCCAGGGTTTTTCACTATCCCTCACCGTGCCTAACGCGGCGGAGGCGGATCGCTTGTTCGCTGCATTGTCCGAGAACGGGCAGGTGCAGATGCCCTTGATCGCCACATTTTTCTCTCCGCGCTTCGGCATGGTCGCAGATAAGTTTGGGGTTTCCTGGATGATTTATGTCGAGCCCAAGGCTTGATTTTTCATTCCAAGTTTTGTAGGTCGGATTAACGAAGTGTAATCCGACAACAGAAGGCAAGTGAATGCGGGTAGGCCGATCGTAGAAGGTTTTTATCTCATGCAATGGCAATACCGAAAAACGTAAGCCGTCGTTATCTTGCATGGTTCGTCGGATTACGTTTCACTAATCCGACCTACAAGCTACAAGCTTATGAATTATTGGGCCTCGACTAAACAGGATTACCAGTTAATTTTCTTTTCATTTCCCCATTTTTCAGGGCCCGTTCGCATGCCCTTGTGCTCCATCGACGCCCTAAAACGGAAAATAATTCTTCCGTTAAATTCCCCATCCTGCTCAAGGCGAAAAGAAACGATTTTCCCCCCAAAGTGCGAAGGCTTGTCTTGAGCTTTATGAAGATAGATATCGCCGCCCACGAGTCGTTCGGCTGTATCTTTGCTAACGGCCCAGTAGCCACTCTCCCATTCTCCTGACGCGTTGGTAACAGGGCTGATATTATCTTGTCGTTCGATTAAATGAATAGACGGCACGAGTTGGCTCCTGACAGGTTTTTAATGTGATTGATATAATGCCTAATATTTTATATCATCACGACTCGTGACCTTCTGTAATGAGCGTTACTTTGCCCTCCGCTTCACCGCATAGCCATACTGGATGGGCCACGCAGGCTCCTCACCGAGAGCGTGCTGTGCCTTGATGGCCCAGTACGGTTCGCGCAGCAGTTCCCGGCCGATAAAGACCAGGTCCGCTTCGCCGCTGGTGATGATTTCGTCTGCCTGTTGGGGATCTGTGATCAACCCCAGGCCGCCGGTGCGGATCTGGGCTTCTTCACGGATGCGCCGGGCAAAGGGAATCTGGTAGCCTTTCGATACCGGAATTTTCGCATCCGGTGTTGCTCCGCCGGAAGATACGTCGATCAAGTCCACTCCCCGCGACTGGAGTTCGCGGCAAAGCACGATGGATTGCTCGATATCCCAGCCGCCCTTCACCCAGTCGGTTGCTGAAATGCGCACGAAAAGGGGCAGCTCCTGGGGGATGATTTGCCGCATCCGCCCAGCCAGGCGCAGCAACAGGCGCATGCGGTTTTCCAGGCTGCCGCCGTATTCGTCTGTGCGCTGGTTGCTGATGGGGGACAGGAATTCGTGCATGAGGTAACCGTGAGCGGCATGAAGCTCGATGACTTTGAAGCCCGCTCCAAGCGCCCGCCGGGTGGCTGCTTCCCAGGCCGCGATGCAGCGTTCGATATCCTCCGCGGATAGCGGTTGGGGCACCGGGTCGCCCATATCGAAGGGCAAAGGACTGGGGCCGACGACGGGCCAGCCGCCTTCGGCAGCGTTTTTGAGGCTGCGTCCACCATTCCATGGCCTGTCGCAACTGGCCTTGCGCCCGGCGTGCGCAAGCTGGATGCCCGGAACGGCTCCCTGCGATTCCAGGAAGCGCGCGATCCGCGCCAGCGGCTCGATATGCTCGTCCTTCCAGATTCCCATGTCGGCGGGCGAGATGCGCCCCTCAGCCGTAACTGCCGTCGCCTCGACGATGACAAGGCCCGTTCCCCCGATTGCCCGGCTTCCCAGATGAACCAGGTGGAAATCATTGGCAAAGCCATCCTCGGAAGAATACATGCACATCGGCGACATCGCGATGCGGCTGCGAAAGGTAACGCCGCGCAGCGTTAAGGGAGACAACAAGTCCACTTCCGGAATTTCGCGGTCGTGGTCGCTCTGGCATTGCGTCTGGAAGGAAGCGGGGTTTGTACTTTCATCGGCGGCCGGGCCGCTTGCAGAATCAAGGGAAAGGTGGTTGATCCTGTTGGGGTCGTATTGGGACATGGTTTTCTCCTTGGAAAAATAGCGGGGCTGGAGTCTGCCGGACAGGCGGCCACGGGTATGCGGTTTTCCAGCGGGGCCGGAAGGGCGACGGATATGAGCAGCGCATGGGTTATGAAGGCACGCCGTCCACCGGCGCCAGCATGTTGGCGTCACGCGCCAGCAGCCATTTTCCATCCTGCTTCCTGAGAATGGACAGCGTATGGCCGGCTCGCGTCACAGGCGGGGAATCATTGGGTGGTGTGATGACGACAGTGAGCTTGGTCCACATGTAAGCCCAGTCCCCGAGTATCCTGATCTCCTGAATTTCGCTGCTGCCGTCGAATTGCGCCGCGTCATGGCTACCGTGGCCAGCCTGCGCTCCCGCAGCGGCAGCGAAATCGGCCTTATCCATGACAAGCTGGCCCGGAACGAGAAAGACGACGTCATCCGACATCAATGACAGGACCGTCTCGATATCGCCCGCCTTGCTTGCCGCCAGCCAGGTGGAAACGAGCTTCCGGATTTCCTGTTCGTCATTTTTCATATCGGTCCTTTGTTCCTGCCATTCCTATGATGGAGCGGATGCCGGCGAGGTCGCATCTTTCTTCGGAAGAGACCGCTCCGCCTTACGCGGTCACACCATTCGCATCGTCGCCTTTCGTGCATCCCACCCCGCAAAGCCGCCGTCGCGCCAGCGGAGATTTGTCCAGAGCTCCTAACCTGCACCGGTGGGGAGGGATGCTGTGCATCGGGCAAGAAATCGAGGCTGGAGATTATGAAAATATACGCTATTTTTCCTATAATTTACGCGGAACGGGGATGAGTCGGAACAATAAGCAGGAATAGGGCGCCTTTCCAGGAGAGCCGCCACCGTCGAACGGCGTTAAATATTCATTTGACAACCTAGGAGGGCTTCAGTAAATTCAACTTCATCCAGAAGAAATTGTTTATTCTTTCTGGATTCCGTTGATTGATTAAATTTTAAATGCTTTGAAACTATCGACGAGTCATCGGATCGTCTATCCGGATTTGCGGCGATGCTTTTTTCTAGGGAGAGAATTATGGGACGATTTGGTCGGATTGCCGTAGCAGCTTCTCTGTTTTTGCTTCCTGTTTCTGTTTTTGCCGCCGGATATGGTCCGGCAGGTTGCGGACTAGGTTCCATAGTTGTGGGGTCGAAGCCAGGTGGCGAGCAAATCTTCGCCGCAACGACGAATGGAACATTCGGGTCTCAAACTTTCGGGATTACGTTCGGCACTTCCAATTGCGGAGATAATGGACTGATAAAGCTGAGCAAGGAGCGGGAAGTCTTTGCGCAGGAGAATTACACCAGCCTGGTCAAGGAAATGGCCCAGGGCGAAGGTGAAAGCCTGAATACCCTGGCCAGCCTGTATCAGTGCTCCACGGCAAGCCACAAGGAATTCGGGGCCCTGGTCCAGGCGAAATTCGATGATCTGGTCGTGAACGAGCAGACAACCTCGACTGAGTTGCTCGGCCGTCTTGAAAATCAGTTGGGCAGTCATCCCACGCTGGCGAAATCCTGTAATGTGCAGGTATCGGCATTAAACTAAAAAAAAGATAAACGGATACGGGCGAAAGCCTGTATCCGTTTCCGTATCGCTATCCCTATCCCCCTTATTCCCCTTATTCCCATGGTTACAACGTGCGGTCTGCTTGTCTTGTAGCTGGCTTGCTTTTCTGGTTTTCCTTTTTTCCTGCAACCGCCCATTCCCAACCTGATTCCACCGCTGATTACCTTGCTGAATTGCAACAGCAAGCCAGGAAACAGAAGCTTGCCCACGAACGCGTCTGGCACCTGCTTTTAAAATACGACAAAAGGCCCCTGGCCGGCGTGATCAGCGAAGCCGACGGGATGGAATTTTTCAATTCTCCCCAGGGAAAAGTCGATCCGGAAGCAGAGCTGGCGGCCACGCTGGCCAGTTTCTTCGTTCCCTTAGCCAGTATTCCGGAGGGAAAGGAGCATCCGCAGTGCAATTTTCCCGCCCGGTTCAGATGGCTGAACCAGCGGCTGGCGTTCGATTCCCGCCTGAAAGTGCAGACCTGCGAGCGGCTCGACCGCTGGATGGAGTCTCTGGATCCAACCGGGGCGACGCTGGTATTTGCATCCTATTTCATGAACAACCCGGCGTCCATGTTTGGGCATACGCTGCTGCGCATCGATAGCCGGAGAACGGGCAGCGGTAATAACCTGATGAATTATGGCGCGAACTACGCGGCGAATCCCGATACGGACAATGCATTTCTCTATGCCTTGAGGGGCCTGATAGGCTCGTTCCAGGGGCGCTTCGCGATATTTCCGTATTACACGAAGGTGCAGGAGTACAACAACTGGGAGAGCCGCGATCTCTGGGAGTATGAGCTCAAGTTCACCGAAGACCAGTTGACCATGATGCTGCTGCACTTGTGGGAATTAGGCGGCACCTATTTTGATTATTATTATTTCCAGGAAAACTGCTCATACCACGTGCTTTCGCTGCTGGAAGTCGCCAACCCCGATTTGCGGCTGAAGGACTCGTTTTTTTTCAGCGTGATTCCGACCGATACCGTAAAAATCGTGATGGCGCAGAAAGGGCTGGTGAAAGATATCGTCTACCGGCCTGCGGTACTCAGCCAGATGAACCATAAGCGACTCAAGATGGCCGACGATGAAAAGCGCATGCTGCAAGGCATGATCAGGAAGGATATTTCGCCGGAAAGCGCGGCTTTCAAGGAACTTTCGGTCCGATCGCAAGCGCTCGTGCTGAATGCATACATGGATTACCTGCAGTATCAAAGCATGCAGGAAAAGAGCGACAAGGAAATAAAGATCCCGCTTTCGGTCTTGCGGGCAAGAAGCCGCCTGCCCAATGCGATCGATAGCGCCGAGGATGAGCTGAGGGGCGCCATCACGCATTTTTCCAGCCGTCCGGACCATGGTCATGGTACTGATCGCTTCCGGGTGGGAGTAGGACACAATGCCCACGAGCCTTTCATGGAATTCGCCTATCGCCCGGCCTACCATGATCTGATGGCGCGCGATGTGGGATACGACAAGAACTCGGAAATCATTTTCATGGATTTCAAGCTGCGTTATTACCTTGAATCCGAAAGGCTGAGGCTGGATCAGGCAAAATTCCTCTCGATCACGGCGCTGAATCCTTACGATTCCCTGTTTGCCAAGCCTTCATGGCGGGCAGAAGTGAAAATCGACACGCTGAGAGACCGCAAATGCGGTTATTGCAACTCCTTCAATGCCAGCTATGGCCGGGGCGCTTCCTATCGCCCGGAATTTTTTTCGCCGTTGCTGCTGTTTTCGTTCATCGACCTGAAAACCGAATTTTCAGGCCACCTGAAGCAGGATTTTCGCCTTGGCGGCGATGCCGAGGTGGGTTTGTACTATGACATAAGCGAGAATTTGAGAATCAAGCTTGCAGGCAGTTACCAGGTTTTTCTCCTGGGCGACAGCAAGCGTTTTTTTACTTCCCAGTTCATCACCCGCTACGCCCTCTCGCAGGATCTCGATGTGCGGGTGGAGCTGAATCGCTACGACCACAACAATGAAGGCGTTTTTTCGGTCAATTATTTTTTTTAGGGCCTGCTGATACCTGTTTCGCGCATCGGCCGCTGCGCGAAAAAACGCAAGGGCAAGCGCGGGTGCAGGGAAGCCTGAGAAGGCCGCTGTTCCTGGGAGAAAAGATTATCAAGATCATTTCGTGCAGCTACCAGAAACATGGGAATAAAATTCTGGATATATTCAACGATGTAATTCTTAATTCAACGGCACTCTACGAGTATAAGCCGCGCACGCCTGAAGACATGATTTCCTGGTTCAGGGCGAAACAGGAGGGAAATTTTCCCGTAATAGGCCTGGAGGACGAGAGAGGCAGCCTGTTAGGATTCGGAAGCTACGGAACCTTTCGAGCATGGCCAGCATATAAATATTCCGTGGAGCATTCTGTCTACGTGTGCAAGGATCAGCGCGGGAAAGGCCTGGGCCGCGTCATAATGAGTGACTTAATCCAGAATGCAAGGGCTCAGGGCTATCATGTTCTCATTGGGGGAATCGACGAGTCAAACATCGCAAGTATCTGCATGCATACCAGTCTTGGTTTCGTCCATGCAGGAACCATCAAACATGCCGGCTTCAAATTTGGCCGTTGGCTTGACCTCAGTTTTTACCAACTGATACTCGATACGCCAGAGAATCCGGTTGATGGGTAACGTGAATGGCGGATCGCCTATGAACGCAATCTCCTGGATTACGCCAGCATGCTGGCATCAAGCGTCAGCAACCAAGGACTCCGGGCTGGGTCAGCGTGAAAAGCGTGGCAACGACAACACCTTTTTGATTAACGCCCGATCGAACTTCTCCGGCTCTTCAAAGGGTGGGTTGTGGGCCGATTCTTCGAACCAGATGAGGTGCTTGCGCGGCGCCCTCAATCGTTTCGAGTTACTGCTCGGCCAGTGCCGCAGGAGTGTTCATGCCATACCGCCCGAGCAGAAAAAAATCGGTATCGGTGCCTGGGATGATCGATAATTTGCCCTCAGGCTGAGCCGGAAAATTTCATCTTCCAGCTGCACCAGGGAAAAGCGGTTGCCCTGGCCGAATTTGACGAGATCCGCCAGGTTGGCCTCTTCGGTGCCGGGCGCCCCCCGGATCAGCTTTCCACTTGCAGCAATCATCGCAGCGGATGCATTCTGCCAATGGTTTGCCTGTTCGGCATTGTTTGCGAGTGTCATATATTGCGCATGTTTGAAAAATACCTGGAACAATGGCAGCTGACGCCTGATGGCGATCCGATCATCACTCGCGGCAGCAGGCTTCTGCCGGTAAGAATGGCGGGTGTGCCCGCGATGCTCAAAATAGCGCTGGATGCGGAGGAAAAATTCGGCGGCGCGCTGATGGCATGGTGGGGTGGGCAGGGAGCCGCGCGCGTATTCGCGCATGAAGAAGATGCGCTGCTCATGGAGCGGGCGGAAGGCCCGTCCTCGTTGCTGGATATGGCGTTGGCCGGACGGGATGACGAGGCTAGCCGGATCGTCTGCGACGTGGCGGCCCGGCTTCATGCACCCAGGTTGCATCCACCCCCGGCCCTGGTTCCACTGGCGCAGTGGTTTCAGGCGCTGCCGCTGGCAGCCGCCAGCGGCAGTGGCGAACACCATGGAAGTTCCGGCAATATTTTCTCGCTATGCGCCGCAATGGCTGCCAGGCTGCTGGAATCGCCGCGGGATGTGGTGGTGCTGCATGGCGACATCCACCACCGCAATATTCTCGATTTCGGGGCACGCGGCTGGCTGGCGATCGATCCCAAGCGCGTGATCGGCGAACGCGGTTTCGATTATGCCAATCTTTTCTGTAATCCGGAGCTGGCGACGGTCAGGGCGCCTGGCCGGCTGACGCGGCAACTGGAAGTGGTGGCAGAGGCGGCCGGACTGGAGCGCAAGCGGCTGTTGCAATGGATAGTGGCGTATGCGGGCTTGTCCGCCGCCTGGTTTCTGGAGGACGGTGATGCGGAGTCGGCAAAAGGTGATCTGGCTGTCGCCGAACTGGCCTGGGTGGAGCTGGGAGAACCGGGCTGTTGAGCGCGATTTGCGCACGCGGAAGGCGTTGATGGGATTCAGTGCTTCCTTAAGGGTTCTCTAAGGGTTTTCCTTAGTATAAAACCAAGGTTTCCCCAATATACATATTTTTATGCCTAAAGTAGGATAGAGCCATCTTAAATCAATCCGGCTTTACTACTGCCATGAAAACTAAATCAGCAAACATCCTTGCCACACTGTCGATGTTCGCTCTCCTGGTTTCGGCAAGCCCGATGGCATCCGCTGCCGATCCTACCGATACGCCTCAAATCCGCTCAGCCATTCAAAGCGCCGTAACCCGTGGCGATCACGAGGCCGTGGCAAAACATTATGAAGATGCAGCGATCGAGCTGCAAGCAAAATTGAAGGAAAAGAAGGAACTGCTGGAGCATTACCAGGATAAAAGCTACCTGTATGGCAGACAGGCCCAGGATCTGCAGTCGCATGCCCAGGCGCTGGTTCGCAAGTATGACCAGACTGCCAAGGCGAACATACGGGAAGCGGCTCTGTATCGGAAACTGGCTGTGCAACTACCTGAAGACGGGCCTGTGCCAGATACGCAAAACATGACCGCTGCCAGTGAGCATGTGGGGCAGTACTGATCGGAATTTGAATCTGGTTTGAGTGGCTTGAGTGGCGTTAGCGGGCCTGGGGCGATTGCCGTTCCAGGCCCGTTTTACATGTACGGCAATATGCGAACGATGTGGTTCTCCATGCTCCACTGGACCCAAGGTTAAAACTACCGGTTTTAGCCGGTCAGTTTTATCTTGCGCAGGATGGGTGGGCAAAGCGTAACCCATCATTTTCCTGGTGCTGGATGGATATTTTTTGATGGGTTGCGTTTCACTCCACCCATCCACAGTTGTTACAGTTGCTTCCCTTTCTGCCTCCCATTCCTTTATTCCGTTCCCTGCTGCCGCATAAGCAACACGGCCATGAAGCTTACTGCTGGCTCGCCCGCGTGAGCGTTACTGGCCTGTCTGCCGCATCGTCGGCCCTGGCCAGTTCTATCGCCTCATAAAGCTTTGCAAGATTGTCCCTGCTGGTTTTTACGTTTGGGTGATCAGGCCCCAGGCTTTTCTCGAAGGCCTCCAACGCCCGCTTGTAGAATGGTTCCGCCTGGGCATATTGACCGCGCGTGTGATAGATCAGGGCCAGGTTGTTGAGGCTGGTCGCCATGTTCGAATGATCGGGGCGGGCTGTTTTCTCCAGGATGGCCAGTGAGCGTTCATACAGCGGTTCGGCCTGTGCATATTGCCCCTGTGCGCGGTAGACCTCGGCGAGATTGCTCAGGGCTCTCGCGAGATCGGGATGGTGAAGGCCAAGCGCCTTTTCCCGTAAGGCAAGCACCCGCCGGTACAGCGGCTCGGCTTGCGCGTACTGCCCCTGGTCGTGATAGACCGCTGCAAGATTGTTCAGGCTGGTTCCCACGTGGGGATGGTCAGGCGCCAGGTTCGCCTCGTAGATTCCCAGGGCGCGGCGGTAATACGGCTCGGCCTGCGCATACTGGTTTGCGGTATGGTAGATCAATGCGAGATTGTTGAGGCCGGTGGCTATCTCGGGATGGCTGGCGCCGAGGGCTTTCTCGCGTATCGCGAGCGAGCGCTCGTACAGCGGCCTGGCCAGCGCATACCGTCCCTGGGTGCAGTAGAGCTCCGCGAGGTTGTTCAGGGTCTGGGCCACGTCCGCATGGTTGGGCCGCAGGTTTTTCTCGCGGATCTCCAATGCGCGCTTGTAGCGCGATTCGGCTTCGGCTGCGCGTCCGTCGGCACGGTAAAGCTCCGCAAGGCCGTTCAGGCTGGTGGCGACGAGGAGATGGCTGGAGCCAAGAGCCTTCTCGCGAATTGCGAGGGCGCGTTTGTAAAATGGTTCGGCCTGGGCGTACTGCTTCTGGTCGCGGTAGAGCTCCGCGAGATTGTTCAGACTGGTCGCTACGTTGGGGTGGTCAGCCCCCAGTTTTTTTTCCGCCAGCGCAAGCGATTTCTTTACGGTTGCCACCGCCTGATCGTATTGCCCCTTGTCGTAAAGCGAAATAGCTTCCTTGCTGATCATTTGCCATTTCGAGTCCTCGGCGTGGACTGGATAGGCCACATGAAATGCCAGAAGAGCAAACAGCGCGATTCGCGTCATCTTCATAAATTCCGGTCCAAAAAAGTGGAGGGGCGGGGAGGCAAATCCATCCAGAATTACTTCGTTTTATCCGGTTTTTTGCAAAGGCGATTTTCTCATAAAATTCAGGCTTTATGTGTCGTCGCACATTCGTTTTTATCCGTATTTCCAGCAGGAAAACGGCATGCGGAAGGCAATGCCGATGTCGATATCGGTGTCGATCCATGGAGGTATATAATCGCACCCGTCTTCATTCTCCCAAAAACTTATGCACCTGTCGGCCGGCATTCCCATCCTGCGTATCTTTTCTGAAGAAAAAGCGAGGGAGTTTTATCTTGATTTCTTGGGTTTCAGTCTGGAATGGGAGCATCGGTTTGGGGATGACTTCCCTTTATATACACAGATAAAGCGGTCTGACTTGATCCTCCACTTAAGCGAGCATTATGGGGATGCTACTCCAGGCTCGACAATTTTTGTGCCGATACAGGAAATTGGTGTGTTTCAAGCTGAACTCCAGGCGAAATCTTATCGTTATGCAAAGCCTGGAGTCGAGGCAATGCCGTGGGGTCAGATCATGGAAATTACCGACCCATTCGGAAATCGACTCCGGTTTTGCGAGCGGTCGAAATAAACTGCGTGGCGTGATCCGCCATCTGGAGTCAGGGTAGAGCTTTTACTGCGCCTTATCGGGTTACTGCGGACGAGCCGCGTTCAATATTCGATGCCCTTCTTGCGCAGTTCAGCCTTCGCTTCCTCGCTTTTTTCCAGATCCAGTCCCATGAATTTCAGTACGGCGGGCGTTTTGGTGAATTGCAGGTCGCGATATTCCACCACCTGGATTCGATTGCCCCAGGGATCGAGAAAATCCATCCGGCTGCCCTCCAGCATGGTCGCCCCGGCTGCCTCGGCGAGTTCCCGCACGCGGGAACGGTCGTCCACCACGAGGCCAAAATGCCGGCCGTCGTCCGTGCTCTGCTTTCGTCCTTCCATCAGCGCGATGAACTGATCGCCCATGTCGATGAATGCGGAATGCTGGCCGCGGCCCCGCAGCGTGAAAGTGAAGATGCGCCCGTAAAATTCCAGCGCCTCGTCGATGCTTCCCACCTCCAGCGCGATGTGGTTGACGCCGACCAGGTGCGGTCTGGTTTGCTCGTTCATGCCTCCTCCTGTAATCTTTATAGCGGAAACAGCTTTCCACCGGATTTTTTTAGCCCACTGTCAGATTACGCTACGCTAATCTGACCTACCGGCTACCGCCAATCCGGATCTGCCGGCGCGGATCCGGTATCATTCAGAATGATATCACCTTGTGCCGTGGCTTCTTGCGGGCAAACCGCACTCTCACTGACAAATGCCGATTGCTCCGCAGAACAATGATCAGGCGGTGTCCGGCATGACGGATGCCAGGGAGGCGATAGATGCCATCTATTGCATGCATTCGCGCCATGTCTTCGCCACCCTCATTCGCCTGCTCGGGGATTTCGATGTGGCGGAAGAAGCGTTGCATGACGCCTTCAGGGCAGCGCTGGAGCAATGGCCGCGCGACGGAGTTCCGGAGAATCCGCGTGCGTGGCTCGTTTCGACCGGGCGCTTCAAGGCTATCGACGGCCTGCGGCGCCGGGCACGATTCCAGCCTTTGCCTGAAGACATCGAAGAGCATCTCGCCGCCGAGGAGGATGACCCGGATGGCGAGGGGGTCGAGGACGACCGCCTCAGGCTTATCTTTACCTGCTGTCATCCCGCTCTCCCTCCCGATGCCCAGGTGGCGCTTACCTTGCGCGAAGTATGCGGGCTGACAACCGAGGAGATCGCCCGGGCATTCCTTACCGCTGCACCCACGCTTGCCCAGCGTATCGTCCGGGCCAAAGCAAAAATCCGGGATGCCCGCATCCCTTACCAGGTGCCTTCGGCGCCTGAACTGCCGGATCGGGTGGAGAGCGTGCTGCGGGTGATTTATCTGGTTTTCAACGAGGGCTATTCGGCATCGTCCGGAGAATCGCTCACGCGCGCCAGCCTTTCCGGCGAGGCGATTCGCCTGGGCAGGCTGCTGGTCGAATTGCTGCCGGAGCCCGAGGCGCTGGGACTGCTTGCGCTGATGCTGCTGCAGGAATCGCGGCACGCGGCGCGCAGTTCCGCGGAAGGCGATCTCATCCTGCTCGAAGACCAGGACCGCTCGCTCTGGAATGCGGAGCATATTGCCGAAGGGGCGGCGCTGGTGGAGCGGGCATTGCTGTCGCGCCGTTTCGGTTCTTACACCTTGCAGGCGGCGATAGCTGCGGTTCACGCCCATGCCGCCACGGCCTCGGCGACGGACTGGGCGGAGATTGTCGTGATCTACGATATCCTGCTGCGCATCGAGCCATCGCCCGTGGTGGAGTTGAACCGCGCGGTGGCGGTGGCGATGCGGGATGGCCCGGAAGCAGGACTCGATCTCGTGGATGCGATCCTCGCAAGGGGTGAACTCGATGGCTATCATCTGGCGCATTCGGCGCGCGCCGATCTGTGCCGGCGGCTGGGACGAACAACGGAAGCGCGCGCTGCATACAAGCGCGCTTATACGCTCGCCCGGCAGGAGCCGGAGTGCCGCTTCCTGGAGCGAAGGCTGAGCGAGCTGGGTGGTTGAGAGGGCTTCCTGCTGGAGGCATTATCGCGCCTGTCGGATGGCAAGGCGATACCGGTTTCCGGGTCTGAGCCCGGAATGACGTTCATCCACGAAATTTTTCCTCTGGATAAAACGGTTCTTGCGGGATAAAGGAAATAAAAAAATGTTCCTTGAATCTATCTCATGTCGAATTCCGCTTCCTCCGAACGACCAGTAATATCCACCATTTTTTAAAACCGAAGCGGAGGATTCGACATGAAGTACCTTTGCCTGATCTGTGCCGAAAAGGTGATGGAACAGATGAGTGCGGCGGCCGCGGAGCAGCATTACGAGGAATATGCGGAATTTACGGGAGATATCAGGGAAAGCGGGCACTTTCTCGGATGCAACCGGCTGCAGCCTCCCGCCACGGCGGTCACCGTCCGGGTGCGCAACGGCAAAATTGCCACTACGGATGGGCCTTTTGCGGAGACCAAGGAGCAATTCGGCGGGTATTACCTCATCGAAGCCAGGGATTTGAACGAGGCGATACAGGTGGCCTCGCGCATTCCCGGCGCCCGGATGGGCTGCGTGGAGGTGCGTCCCGTGGCGGAGGACGAACGCACTATCCGCGCGCTCGGCTTTGACCGATGAGGCGTTTCCTCTGTCCGTTCAAGCGTGGCCGCAATGATCCGGCGAGGCGCAGGACGTGCGCGCCAATGATGGGAAGGGTGCGCTGCTCCTGAATGAGATCGAAGTGGAGGGGGAGGGGGGCCGCCTTGCGTGATCCTGATTTTTATCAAAGAAATTTTGCCCGGTTTGTCGATTCGAGCCCCCTTGGTTCGATTATCGGTCAGCAATTGCTGATTGTGCGGTTACGTGGCTGGCGACATTGCGTGAAGGGAGTGTTTCGTATTCCTTTGATTCAAGCCGCCCGGCGGCCTGCCTTGAACCGTTATGACTTTTTATCTTTGACAGGAGAATGCCATGAATACCAAAACCAGGCCTATCCCAGATGGGTATCACACGCTTACCGCATACCTGACTGTCCGCGGCGCGGCGGAAGCTATCGATTTTTACAAAAAAGCCTTTGGCGCGACCGAACTGTTCCGCCTCGCCATGCCGGTCGGGAAAATAGCCCATGGCGAATTCAGGATCGGCGATTCGATTTTCATGATTTCGGATGAGAATCCCGAATGGGATTCGGCCTCTCCCCAAAAGCTGGGCGGCTCCCCGGTGACACTGCATCTTTATGTCGAGGATGCGGACCGCACCTTCGCCGATGCCGTCAAGGCGGGAGCCCGCGAAGCGATGCCGGTCGCAAACCAGTTCTGGGGTGATCGCATGGGCAAGGTGGTCGACCCGTTCGGGCATCGTTGGCTCATCGCGACGCATGTGGAGGATGTCGCCTCCTCGGAGCTTCAAAGCAGGATGGATGCTTTTTGTGGGGGAACAAGCCGTGACCGGCCGTGACCAGTCATGACGAATTGGGCCAGGAAATTCATGGTGGTCATATTGGGAGGTGATGATGAAATACATGTTGCTGATTTACGGCGATGAGACCGCGCTGAATGAGGCTGAAAGGGAGGCGTGCTATGTGGAATCCACCCAGCTCGCATACGCGATTCAGTCGAAAGGGCAGTATATTGCCGCCAATCCACTACATCCGACAGCGATGGCGACCAGCGTGCGGGTGCGGGAAGGCAGGCGGCTGGTGACGGATGGTCCGTTCGCGGAAACCCGCGAACAACTGGGTGGCTATTTCCTGATCGACGCTCCCGATCTCGATGAGGCAATCGGCATTGCCGCCCGTATCCCCATGGCGCGCAAGGGCGTGGTCGAGATCCGGCCGGTGATGGAAATCGCGGGCCTGCCGGGTGACGAAGCCCTGAAACAGAGAGCAGAAAGCATCGCAAGATGATGTTTATGACTAAAAGATTTTAATTCGAGGAGGCCATATGAAGACGGAACCGCAGAAAGAACATGCCTGGCTGCAGCAACTGGTAGGCGAATGGGTTTATGAAACCGAATGCTCGATGGAGCCGGGCAAGCCAGCGGAAAGATTCTCTGGCGTGGAGACCGTGCGCCCGCTTGGAGACCTCTGGGTATTATGCGAGGGCCGGGGCCAGATGCCCGGCGGAGGTGAAGCCACCACATTGATGACCCTGGGTTATGATACCGCGAAGAAGCAGTACGTGGGCACCTGGGTGGGATCGATGATGGCTCATCTATGGATATACGAGGGATCCATGGATGCGGGAGAGCGGGTGCTGACGCTGAGCGCCGAAGGCCCGAACTGCATGGAAGAGGGGAAGATGGGAAAATACCGGGATGTGATCGAGATAAAAGACCGCGATCACCGGTTGCTCACACCCCACATGCTGGGCGACGATGGGGAATGGCGTCCCATGATGACCGTGACCTATCGGCGGAAAAAGGAGAAATGATCCGGAATCCGGCAGTTGGACAGGATAGAGTGGGCGGTTTTTAGCTTGCGGGGCAAGGTGCTGCGACGCGGTATGGCCATTCCATTCCAGGGAGTTCCGACGCAGCCATGTGCCCCAAAGTGCTGCGCTGGGGCGGTTAACACTTGTTTCGCACCCATGACCCAGGATGGTTGCTGGTTTCAGCCGGAACGAGACGCGATCCGCGTAGCAATCCGGGTGCGAAACAAGTGTTAACAGGCCCCAAATTCTTGTTGGCTTCCCCAAGCCGCCTGCCAGGGCGGCCCAGGTTTCGGGTATTTCTGCGCATTTTCCATTGATTCGGCGCTGGCCTGGTTTTTCTGTTCTTCCCGTTCAAGCAAAGCCTTTTCTCTTTACATTAAAAATAGTGTCGTTTTTCAACGACAGTGCGGCCAGGGGAGAGTTGGATTAAACTCATGTTTTAACGTATTATTTTTCTGGCATGAAAGATGCTTGCAAGTATTGGATAAAGTAAGCCGGGAAATAAGGAAATTACAGGACTCCGTTTATCCACCCGCAAGTGCCCAGGAGAAAAAATGAGGACATTATCCAAAGCCATCATCGCTGCTTTCATTTTGGGTGGTTCTGTTTTTGCTGCGAGTGCTGCGGATGTTATGACTGCCATCACCGCCACAGACCCGCCCGAAGGAACCTTCGATTCAGGTGTCATCAACGGCCATGATAGCGATCATGACAGGACTTTCAGCAGCAGCAATCCCACCCCGTTGACCTTCACAGTTGTCCTCGAGAATGGCATGGGGGAAAACTCATTTTCGTCCAGCGAGAACGCGATCAGCGATACCCGGCGAGTGGGAACAGATTTTCATCATGGCATTATCGAGCCAGACCAGGGTCAAGAGGTCGTATTGACGCAACTCGACACGGATGCAACATTTGAGGATTTTGCGTCCGATGATCTCAACGCAAGCAGTCTACAGAATCTCGATCTGACCGGAAATCCCGCACCGGGCAACTCGGCCGACACCACGTTAGGCATAAGCCTATTCGATCCCCGCGCTGGCACTACTTTTGCCGTGGCCCAATACTCGCCATCCCTTGGCTGGATACCCATGCAATACCGATCCCGGCTGCGGGCCTGCTGTTGATGGGGTGGTATCGCCAAATATAAAAATGTAAAGGTGCCTTCGTATTCGAATGCCTTGCTGCAAACGAACTCGCTGCTCCGGATTGTCACGGAATTGTTACTGGGGTACTGCTAACTGCTGCGCCACGTGTGTATAAACCTAAATCCGGCAGTTGACCGCTCATTTCCAGTTTAGAGCCATGATCTAAAAAGATTTTTCGCGGTATTCGACGTTCGCCTACATGGTGAGTCCGCTACAGGGCGGATTGTACGATTTTTGCGGCACATGCCTGCGTTGCAACTCCCTGGAATGGAATGGCCATTGCGCGTCGCAGCACCTTGCCCTGCACGCCGAAAACCGCACACTCCACCCCATCCAACTGCCGGATTCAGGATAAAAAAAAGCCGCGATAAACTCGCGGCTTTTGAGATCTGACAACTAATATTTTCTATTTTTCCGTTCCGCTTACCCCGTGCGTTTGCGGGATTTGCCGAAGAAGCCCATGAAGGAAAGTCCCAGGCCGATCAGCGCCAGCGATGCGGGTTCCGGCACTGTGAAAGATTGATTTCCATCAGCCTGCATGATGAAGTCGGGACCGCTTGTGCCATTCACTGCACCAAGCGTACCCAGCGTGTTGATGCCTCCGCCTGCGCTGCAATCGCTTCCCAAGGTATTAACGCATTGCGAAGGATCCACTTGCCTGAATGGGTCGACCTGGGAGCTGTTGAAAAACGAGATCGTGATCGCGCTTCCCGGTTGCAGCGAAGGAAAGTATCCCGAGTTGACCGAGTCGATCACCAGCGTGATATCCGATACGCCGCCGCCGGTAACGGTTTGCTGTCCTCCCCACTGGTCTCCATTGGGAGAATGATCCAGAGTGGTTCCGGTAGTGTCGGTAACCTGGAAATTGCTCGTCGGTATGCCGACGATATGCGCTGACAAAATCGGCGAGCCATTCATGAAGCCAACGCCGGTCAGATTGTTCCCGATTGCGTTGGACGCATACATGTTGAAGAAATTGACCGGATTGCTTGCATCAAATGCAAAGGTGGCTGTGCCAGGATAAGGATTCGCGCCCACGACCGTTTCGCCGAAACCCGCCACGTAGGTGAAGTAGTTGCCGCCGGATCCGTTGGCAAATGCAATCGAGGTATCCGCGAACTGCATGGAGGAAAGGTTCGCCTGGTAGTGCAGGGTGAAGTTGGTGCTGCCCGAACCGGCCAGGAAATTATTGATGGCCGTTACGCCGCCCTGTGCCAGGGCGCTGCCGGGAGCCTGATCGATAAGCGCGACGTTGGTTGTTCCCCCGCCGCCCCCGGTGGGATCAAACGTGAAAAGATCCGCCTGGGCTACCAGCGGCATAGCCAGTGCTGCGGAAAGCGTCCCTATTGTTAAATGCTTAAATTGTTTTGGGTTCATTTGCCTCTTCCTAAAGTATGTGAATAAGGTGTCTTTCGTTCCGACACTCTTCTTTAAGCATGTTCCATGCCAGGTTATATAATTAGCTTATAAACAGCAAGTTAATCATGGCAACGGCAATCATGCGGAGATATCGTTCCCGGATATGTAACGCTTCTCGACAATATGCGCCGCGTGAGTAAATTTCTGCGACGATTCGGGCTTGGCGGTGGAAGAAGGGGCAGGCGAAAGGCCGTGGTCCGGATAGCGCGGGGCAGAGCCGAATCTGCCGCGGAAAGCGCCGCAATATCGAGCTACAGAATCGGCGATTCCCTGGGTTGCCCAGGTAAACAGGCAAACAGGCAATCGAACGCAAGCGCCGTTACGCGCCCGGTAGGATTTACCGGGCTTCCCCCGGATGTTTTCCATATTGTAGCGTTATGGCTTGCTATGTTTGATATCATAGCGCGTCGTTAAAATATGGAATGGATCAGCTGATGAAATTGAATCAGAAGAAGACAGATTTTTCCTGGGCGCCAGTATTTGCCTGGGCGCCCCTGGTATGCGTGCTTGGCCTTGCTGGCTGCGGCGATGGCGGCGATAAACCCGCGGCAAGCAGCACGGGCAGCAGCAGCGGCAGCGGAAAAACCCGGACAGGGCCCGCGACGGGAAGGTTTCTGGATGCGGCGGTAAGCGGGCTGGCTTACGCTGCGCCTTCCGGATCCGGCGTCACGGATGAAAAAGGCATTTTCAAATATAACCACGGCGATGCGGTGGAATTCAAGCTCGGCGGTCTCAGCCTGGGGAAGGCAAAAGGCGCCGCTATCGTCACACCGATCGATCTGGCGGGGGCAGATAACGAAAACAGGCTGCAAAACCTGCTCATTCTGCTGCAATCCCTGGATGCGGATGGCGATCCGGCAAACGGCATTTCCATCCCCGCCAGCGCGGCATCCGCCATCACGGCCTCGCTCAATCTCGATGGCGATCCTGCTGCATTTGCCGCTTCCCCGGATTTGCAGAAAGCGAGAGAGGCGGGCGGCGTCTCCGGGCCGGTAAAAACGGCCGCGCAGGCAAAGGCCAATTTTCTTTCGCAGGGTATCGGCATGCTCGGCACCCATATATGGATAAAGCAGCACGACGGCACGGCTTCCGTCATACGCCTGTCCCGGGATGGTTCCGGTGAATATCTGGAGGGGGAGGCGACGCCGGACGATTCGTGCGACACCAACCGGGTCTGCGGTGGCAGCCTGGTCAGCAAGGCTGGCGTGGAATATGGCATTGCGCGCCTGTCGGCGGTGGACGGCAGGGGTTTCAAGGTTGCGGTGGAACCCGCGATCGATACCAATCTCCATGCGGGACTGTCGCATCCCCGGCCCAACTGGCGAGTGCGCACCGATGGCTCGGACCTGATTACCTCGGACATTTTCACTGTCCAGAGAAAGCGCGAGCAGAAAAGTCTCTTCGGCGAGCTCTTCCATATCGCCGGCACGCTGGAGATCAGTTCGTCGAAGGAACCCATCAAGACAGAGGTCCGGGAAGTCCGTTTCGAGCCGCTGGAGAACGATCCCAAGGGCCTGGTGGGGGCATGGGGAGCCGATCCGGCCGCGATCAAGACCCCGACCTACTTTTTCTTTTCCAACGGGAAATTCATGCTGGTCGATCCCATCGGCGATCCCGCGCGCGAAGGGCATGAAAGCTGCGGTGGGCCCGGGGTCGAATTCGCTTCGTACACCTATGATGCGGGCAGCAACGCATTCGGCATCAAATCATTTACTTACGATACTAACGGCTGCGCCGGGTTTTCTGAAAACGAACCGGTTTCGCTCAATATGAGCGCCGATGGCAATACCGCGACGGTGGAGACAAAAAACAAGAGCGGGAAAGGCACGGTCACGCTTTACCGGGTATCGAAATAGCGGACCTGCGGCGGGGTCCTGCGGCCAGCCTCTCCCCGGCGCATCGACGGTGGCCTGCCGCCTCAGGCTGACCTGGCGTGCCGTGCGGAATCGCGCAGCTGGCGTACGCGATCGTGGTTTCTTTTTGCGCCGTCGCACTGCTGCTCGAGCAGTGCGCGCAGTTCCCCCGGCAGTTCCTCCCGCAGGGCATTTTCATAAGCCACCACGGCTGCGGCCTCCCCGCGTTCGCATTCTTCCAGCACGACCCGATTGTCGCGGCTGGTAACTGCGGCCTTGAGGTCCACCCAGGCCCGATGCATCGAACCCGTGATGGTGCCGCTGGTATCGGGGTTGCCGCCGTGCCGCCTCACTTCGGCGTTCAATTCGCGTACCGCTCTCCTGCAGCTTTCGGCGCGATTGCGGAAATAAAGCTTCAGCGCTTCGTCATCGATGTCAGCCGCGCAGGTTTCGAATCCGTCGGCGCCGTCGCGGGAAATCTCGATCAGTCCATTCAACGTACTGACAATTTCATCGTTCGTCATTTTCATATTCCTGGAAAAGGCCGGGTTCGCATCCTAGACCGTGAAGAGCGGGATGGTCTGTGCGTTGAGGCACATTCGCATGGAGTTTGGCGGATGGATATTGAGTGCCCGCATTACGGTGCGCCGGAGATAATGCGCCCGTGATTGCGTTCTTGCCGGAGGAGGCCTTATCAGCGATTCTTTTTATCGGATTTCCTTTTCGGCGCCAGGCGCCAGGTAACCCGTCCGACTTCCTCATCCTCGTAGAGCTGGCGCGCATAAAGCTCGAATTCGTGGTGGCGCATGGCTTCGGGTATTCTTGCCAGCAATCGCAGCGGTATGCGCGCCTTCGCCGGAAACACCACCTCGGGAAATAGCACCGAGCCGCAGTAATTGACCGGTATGTGGACCACCCGGCATCCATGGTTCCCGGTCTTGAATTCCAGTGGCATGGGGCGGGGGTGCGCCCGCAGGAGTTCCGCGAATTCGGGGGTCAGTTCGAGCACGATCCCGGAACCCGCCGGGAGGCGGGGCGGGCATGCGCCGGGACCTACCGGCCTCCGGCCACCGGCATGACCGCCCCGGTGACGTAGGAGGCGGCGTCGGAGAGCAGCCAGAGCACGGCCTCCGCCACCTCGTCCGCCGTGCCGGCGCGGCCGATCGGCGTCTCGGCGCCCATCCGCTGCGCGCGGTCCGGGTCGCCGGCGGCGGCGTGGATCTCGGTCTCGATCATGCCCGGCGCAACGGCGTTCACGCGGATGCCCTGCCGCGCAACCTCCCGCGACAGGCCGATCGTCATCGTGTCCACCGCGCCCTTGTTACGCTATTGAAAATAGGGCGATGGCAGAGATGCAAGGAGAGCTGGAGGGGCATGGGCTGATCCTCAGGGAACGCAGCTATGCTTGACAAATCTTTTTTGTCTATGTATCGTTTCTACGCCAACAACAATTTGTTGGCCGGGTTTGACATCCCGAATGTAGGAGCGGCGAAGGCCGCAAAGCGTTATGCATGCGGCTTTTTTCATGCCTTGGTATGCCCCTTTATGGGCGACCGTGGCGGGGGCCGCAAGGCCGCGAGTGCTCCTACTCGTATGTCAACCCGTCACGTGCCGCCCACCCCGTTTGACATCGGGCAGGCGGTTACTCAACCGACCTTTAGGAGCATGACCATGAGTAAGTCCAAAAGCGCGTCCGCGCAAAATGTTTCCCAAAACACGAAACCAAGATGCAGAAAAGGTGATCTGGCGATTGTGCTCGTCGGATTATCCGCAGGTCAGATTGTAGATGTTGTGAAGCATTACCCTGAAGCGATAATGCAGGACGGCGAGGTAATGTTTGACGTTTGGCATATTAAGCACCAGACCGATGATCCCCGTGTTAATTACTTCAGGGAAGACAAATATCTCCTTCCAATACGTCCTGGTGATCTCGAGGAAACAGAAACCGACGAGCTGACTGTGGAAGGGAGGCAGTCATGAACGAACTCATCAAGATCGAAGCTCCAGCCGGGGTCACCATGTCCAGCCTGGAATTGGTGGATTTCATAAACGCGCACGAAGGTCGCAAGGATCTGACACATGCGAATTTTATGGCGAAAGTTCCCAAGGTCCTTGGTGAAGGGGGTCTCATTCAGTTTCAGGACACCTACATTCACCCGCAGAACGGCCAGGCTTACCCCTGCTATCGCTTCCCCAAGCGGGAAGCCTGCCTGATGGCCATGTCGTACAGCTACGAGTTGCAGGCAAAGGTGTTCGACCGGATGACGGAATTGGAGGGGAGGAAGTTTGAAATTCCCCAGACTTACGCCCAGGCGCTCCTGCTTGCCGCAAATCAGGCCGTTCAAATTGAACAGCAGTCAGCCATTATTGAGCAGCAAGCCCCAAAGGTTGAGTTCTACGATGCGGTCGCGGAGGCTATAAATTCGCAGACTATTTACGAGGTAGCAAAAGAACTTGGTATAGGTTCAAAAACCCTGTTCAAGTTCTTGCGCGAAAAGGAAGTGCTGATAAAGAAACGCGTACTTCCGTACCAAGTGCATATAGACGCTGGGCGTTTTCGGGTCATTATGAAAAAATACAAAGACCCGCGTGGCGAGATTCAAACGTACCAACAGGCATTAGTCACTGGCAAGGGAGCCATCTACATTCAGAAGCTGGTTTCCGCCCATCCTGAGTTAAAATCTAAGGGGAAGAAACAATCAACTCCTTAAGACGAGGCAATTATGGAAAGGAATGGCGGCGCGTTGGTCGAAGTCTCCAAGATGGGCGAAAGAAGAGATGAGATATTCGATGCAGTCAGGCTTTTGAATCTTGCAGGCGGGATTGTCATCGAAAATCCCTACGCAGCGTTAGAGATGGTCTCCTGCGCGAGAGAATACAATCTTAAAGAGGTTGAGCAAATTGCTGATGCGTTGGAGGAGTATGCGCATTCAATCATTGAGGATTTGGAGAGTTCTCCTGATCCGAAATCTGCTGCCGTGTTCAAGTTTGAGCCGCCAACCCGCAAATGAAAAAGCAGAAAATCAGCTTGCTTTTTTCGGGAAGCACCTGTAAAAGCAATATATAGAGTGAGAAATTCTCACCATAAAACCTTCAAGCCCGCTAACCCAGCGGGTTTTTCATTTCTAACTCACCAGCTTATTGGTGGGTTTTTTATTGGGCGCTCACAAATGTTTGAGTTTCTGTTCGGACCTGTTAAGCCAGCTGTGAGGCCAATTCCTCCGCCACGCGATTATGAACCATCGCCAAATGCTGGGCGGACTTTAGAAGAAGCAGCCAGGCGCGCTCGTCTGATTGCGCTTCAGCAACAACGCGAGGACCGGCTCTGATGTTCGCTGGTGCTGTATTACAGGCTGTCATCGCTGCCATTATCTTCGTCGTAGGCGCTGGGTCTGGCTGGGCCGTGAAGGACTGGAAGGATGGAGCGGAGATAGCTCGCCTGGAATCCAGCAATGAAGCGATGAAATCAGCAAATGACCGGTGCGCTACCGACATCGAGGGCGTGAAGTCTGCGGTTGGAGTGATCACTCAGGGCGTGGAAGAGCGAGAGAAGGCGGCAAGCGCTGCAATGCGGGATGCGGAAACTCTGGTTGCGAAGCATAAGGCAGCGGTAGCAGCTATCAAAGTGCTTCCTCCCGTGCCCGCGGAGCCGGAGGCGCAGTGCAAGGCGATCATCGAGGAGCAGAAAGAATATGTTGCGCAACGCCATCAATAAGCTTATGCGGGCAGCCTCGCTGGTCGTTTCCGTAAGTGCAATGGCCTTCCTGTTTGGCTGCGCCGCCAAGCCCGTTATCGAGACACGCGTAGTAGAAAAGCCCATTCCGATCTACTGCTCCGTTGTGCTGCCTGGGGAATGCAAAGACGCCTACGCAGTAGATCGGGTATCACCTGCAGATGATCCGATTGTGATCAATCGGGCGTTGCGTCAGGAGATCGAGGAAAGATCCGCATGTGAGGTGATGCTACGCGCCGCAGTGCGTGGCTGCAACAGCGTAAAGCATGAAGACCAAGCTCACCCTTAAGCAAGAAGCGTTCTGCCAAGCGTACATAGAAACGGGCAACGCGAGCGAGGCTTACCGTCGAGCATATGGGGCGAAGAACCAGAAGCCAGAGACCGTCAACCGCAACGCTTTCAACCTGACTCAGAATAGCAAGATTCTAGCAAGACTTGCGGAACTAAAAGCGGAGCATGCAAAGCGTCATAACCTTACTGTCGATGATCTGCTGACGGAGTTGGAGGAAGCGCGGCAAGCGGCCCTAAAAGCTTCGACGCCTCAGGCGTCTGCCGCAGTCGCGGGAACGATGGGCAAGGCAAGGCTGCTTGGATACGACAAACAGATCATTGCAGGCGATCCCGACAAGCCGATCCTGCAAAATATCACTGTTTCCTTCGTTGTCGCCCAAAAGCCGCAATCGTAGGGGCGCTGTGATCGATTTAAATCAGGTGGCCAGGGTTAGAGTATGGGTGTAATCGCTTTCCAAAGGCCGGAAAAGTTCGAGCCGCATCTGACCGGTAAGGCGCGCTGTGCAGTCTGCCAACACGAGCATGTTGCGGTTGCGCCAATCGGGGTTGAGTGGATGGAGTGCCCGAGTTGCGGCCTGAACAAAACCCGGTTTGTGCATGATGCCTTGCCTGATGAAAGTATCTGGCAGTGCGGCTGCGGATGTGATGTTTTTCGGATTGTTCCGAGCGGGACATTCTGTATTCACTGTGGCACGAGGCAACGGTTTTGATCAATGAAACTTTCCACAGATTCTGTGGATAAGCGCTGTATATACTCGGTATGGAATACCAAACCCGCATGAATAGTAGCTTTCCATTTTTAGGTTAGAAATTAATCAAGATGACACCAGAACAGTTTTGCTACTGGCTGCAAGGCAGGGCTGAGATGCAACCGGACAATCCGCCGAGCGTGGAAGAGTGGAAGATGATCTCGGAGCATTTGCAATTGGTATTCAAGAAAGAAACGCCGACTCGCGTGCCTGCGCCTGGACCGTCTGAGATCCGGCGAGCGCAGGATGAGATGAGGCGTGTTCAAGATATGACTAAAAAGTTACCGAACCTGTGGCCAGGAGTGCAGCCGATGGTTGCTCCTATGCCTTATCAGCCGTTTCCAATGGCACCTACTTGCTGATGACCACAAGCAGGGCCGAATTCCCGGAAAAACTCCGGTTCCTGTTTGAGCCGCACCGATACAAGGTTGCGTACGGCGGTCGCGGCGGAGCGAAGAGCTGGGGCGTCGCCAGGGCGTTATTGATTCAGGGGGCCGCGAGCCCCCTTCGCATTTTATGCGCGCGCGAGTTTCAGAACTCGATTACCGAGTCTGTGCATCACCTGTTGCAGGACCAAATCAGCCAGCTTAGTTTGGATGGGTTCTACGAGGTGCAGAACACGACGATCAAGGGTGCGAACGGGACCGAATTCGTGTTCGCAGGCCTGCGCAACAACATCACGAAGATTAAGTCGTTCGAAGGCGTCGACCGGGTCTGGGTTGAAGAGGCGCAGACCGTTTCCAAATCATCCTGGGATACGTTGATTCCGACAATTCGGAAAGACGGATCGGAAATCTGGTTGACGTTCAATCCTGAGCTGGAAACGGACGAGACCTACCAGCGGTTCGTAAAGAATCCACCGGGCGATGCCAAGGTGGTCAAGATCAACTGGGATGACAATCCTTGGTTTCCCGAGACGCTTCGCAAGGAAAAGGACGAACTCAAGGCGCGCGATCCGGATGGATACCAGAATATCTGGCAGGGTGAATGTCGGGTAACGCTCGATGGCGCGATCTATGCCAGGGAATTGCGCCAGGCGCAAGAGGAAGGCCGGATTCGCTCAGTTCCATATGATGCTGCCCGGCAAGTGCAGGTTTTCTTCGATCTCGGCTGGGCTGACAGTACCAGCATGTGGTTTGCTCAGACAGTGAATCAGGAAATCAGGCTCATTGATCATTACAGCGCAGCTCAGCAGCCGCTCCAGCATTACCTGGGCGTGATGCAGCATAAGCCGTATCTGTACGGCACAGTGTGGCTGCCGCATGACGCCAAGGCCAAGACCTTGGCCACAGGGAGAAGCGTAGAGGAGCTGGTGACTGCGGCCGGGCGCAACGTGCGGATCGTTCCGAATTTGTCTATTGCGGACGGGATCAACGCTGTCAGAACCATCTTTAACAGGCTGTATTTTGATGAGCAAAAGTGCTCAGAAGGAATTCAGGCATTGCGACACTACCGATACGATACCAATCCGGATACTAAAGAGCTGTCTGGACGGCCGCTGCATGACTGGGCTTCGCATTCTGCTGATGCGTTGCGGTATCTGGCTGTGGCCATCGAGGAAGACAGGCCGGCATCGAGCGCGCGCGGCATCCGGATTGTCGGGTGGCGCTCGTGAGCATTGCTATGAAGTCTTGCAAGAGCTCCCAGGTGAAGGCTCACGGCTACGATCCTGTCAGCAAGAAGCTCAGGGTCGAGTATTCCTCGGGCGGAGTTTACGAATACGAAGGCGTACCGCAATCGGTTTACGATGGTCTCTGCGGCTGCGAGTCGATTGGGAAATATCTCAACGGCAAGGTCAAGGCTGCCGGATTTAAGTTCAGGAAGGCCAAGTAGTGGAAGCTCCAATTACGGCGGATATATCGGTCGAGGCCTACGATCGTATCTGCAGGGATGTGCGTAACCAACCAAAATGGCGCCTTGATTCAGATCAAGACTGTGATTATTACGACGGCATGCAACTGAGTGCGGATGTAAACCAGAAGCTCAAGGAAGCTGGCATTCCTCCACAGGACTCGAACCTAATAAAACCAAATTTGAATGCCGTGCTGGGTCTGGAAGCGCGCTCACGCACCGATTATAAAGTCACGTCCGACGACGAACAGCAAGCAGAGATTGCCGAAGCGCTTTCCGCCAAGATCAAAGAGATCGAAACCGAAAGCCGCGCTGATCGTGCAATGTCGGACGCCTACAGCAGCATGATGCGCGCCGGCCTGGGATGGGTCGAAGTGTCGCGTGAATTCGATCCGCTGAAGTATCCGTATCGCGTCAGGGAAGTACATAGGAACGACATATTCTGGGATTGGACCGCTCGGGAACCGGATTTGTCGGATGCGCGCTACCTGCGCCAGGATAAGTGGGTTGATCGCGATCAGGCTACCTCCATGTTCCCAGAGCAAACCGATCTGATCCAGGCGAGCTGGAACAATTGGCGCACGCTCGACGTGTATGACGGCAGCGACAGCAACATGGCCAGGGCTTATGAAGTCGAGCAGGCCTGGGGGCAAAGCCAGGAAGAATACTTGAACCGGTCCTCCGGCATGGTTCGCCTCTCCGAGCTGTGGTATCGGCATCACGAGCAGGCGCCGGTATTGATGCTGCCAATCGGCACAGCCATAGAGTACAACGAGCAGAATCCGCTGCATGAGCAAGCGATCGCGCAGGGCTTGGTGCAGGTGCAGAAAGCGCTTCTTCCCCGGGTGCGTGTATCGATCTGGCTTGGGCCGCACAAGCTCATGGATGTGCCCACGCCGCTACCGCATGGGAACTTCCCGTACGTGCCATTCTGGTGCTTTCGAAAGGACCGCAGCCGTACGCCATACGGCTTGATCCGTGACATGCGCGGGCCGCAGGACCAGATAATCGATCTGGACATCTTGCTTTACGAGGTGCTGAACTCCAAGCGGGTCGAGATAGACAATGATGCGCTCGACCTAAGCCAGAACACCTATCAAGAGGTGGCGAACAATATCAGTAGCCCACGCTCGATGACCATACTTAATTCCCAGCGCAGGAATGCCAACGGGTTCAGGGTCACGACGGATAACGCCCTGGCCGCGCAAGTGTTCCAACTGGTGCAGGAGCGCAAGCGCAGGATCGAAGAGGTCAGCGGGATCTATCGGGCTATGCTGGGAGCAAATACCGAAGCCAGCAGCGGCGTTGCGATCAGCAATCTGGTGGAGCAGGGTTCCACGGTGCTGGCAGAGCCGAATGATAACTTCAGGTATGCGCGGCGGCTTGTGGGGCAGCAGCTTCTTGCCTTTGCCAAGGCCGACATGATCGGCAAGCCCATGCAGGTATCCGTCAAGCAGGGGAGCGTGCAGAAGGTCATCTACCTGAATCACGAGGTCATGACGCCACAGGGTCCGGTTGTCCAGAATGACCTGGCAACCGCTCAGATCAAGGTGGTGCTGGAAGACATACCGTCGACACCCAGTTTCCGTGCGCAGCAGTTGCAGGCATTCAGCCAGATGGTGCAAGCCGCTCCACCTCCGTATCAGGCCGTGCTGTATCCGGCCATGCTGGAGCTATCGGATGTACCGAATCGCCATGAACTGGCCGATCAGTTACGGAAGGTAGGAAATGTGCCTGGCACTTTGACGCCAGAGCAACAGGCGCAGCAGGATAAGATCTCCAAGATGCAGCAGCAACTGCAGATGCAGATGATCCAGCTCAACATGAGTAAGGAACAAGCAGAGGTGGCGAAGCTTCAGGCAGAGGTCGAGAAGCTCAAGGCGGACATCGAGGCCCGGCAGCAGGAACTGGCGATTAAGGCAGAGCAGGTGCACACAGATGCCACGATCAAGGCAGAGAACATCACGATTCAGCAGGAGAAGCAAGCGCTCGATGAACGTACCGCTGCGGCCAATATGGCTTCGCAGAATGTCCAATTCCAGAATAGGGTGAGCTCATGATCAAGTTTATCGATACGGCGTTTGTCGGGGGCACAGTGTATCGCGCCGGCCAATTCGGAGAGTTTGATCAGGCCATCGAATTGGATCTGATAAATGCCGGTGACGCGGTAAATTACCTGGCCATTGCCCTGCCGGTGGAGGTGCTCTCGAGCAGCGCGGTGGCAGCGTCGTGCGCATCGACCAATATTGATGAAATTCTGGCGTCGTTTACTATCAAATCCGGCGTGCTGGGGCCAAACAGCATTCTTCAGATAGAGCCGCTCTGGACGTTCCCATCAAGCGCGAATAACAAGATCGTGAAGGTTAAGATAGCGGGCGTCACGGTCTACACGGCAACCCGGACGACAAGCACCAGGGAAGGCCCGCTCGTTGTCCTGGCGAACCGCAATGCGCTGAACTCTCAGATCATGCCTTACGACTCGGTATACCTCACTGCCGGGTCCGGCACGCCGGCCACTTTCGCTATCGACTTTTCGGTAAATGTGACAGTCGAGATCACCGGCCAGCGGGCCAATGGTAGTGAAGCGCTCAAGCTGGAATACTTCAGGGCGCTGCACTTCGCCGGGGCGTAAAGATGACGGTCTGGTATTTCGACTCGGACGGCGGATTGGACGGCAATAACGGAAAGAGTCCTGACGCGGCGAAACGATCCTATGAAACTTTTGTGCTTGCCGGGTTTCCTGGCGCGGCGCAAGGCGATACCTATCTATTCAAGCGCGGGACGACTCAAGTAATCTCGGCTGCGAATGTGGGCGCTGGGTCAGGTGCAAGTACCACACAGAGAACGCGGTATGGGGCCTATGGCGTCGCGCAAGTCCCGTATTCGATATGGACGCCCCCTCCAACCGGGGGATTGAATAACGCCTATGTCCTGAACGTCAGCGGGAAGAGTTATATCGACTTCGAGGATATGTACTTCGATGGACTGGGCCGGGCAACCTATACGCTGTACATGCTCGCGAGCGGGGCAACGCAGAATTCCGGTCATGCGATTCGCCGGTGCTTTTTTACCAATACCGCAACCGCGGCTCTTGGCATACCGAATGGCAGCGGGCTGATTTTTGGTGGGACAGATACCTCAACTGGTGATACTGGCGATTATCTGATCGAGGACTCGGAATTTTTCGGCAACCCGGTGCACGGAATGATAGTCAACGGGGCGCATGATGTGGTAGTCAGGCGCTGCAAGTTTTACCGGAATGGCTTTGATGCCCCGACAGGTGGGCATGGATTCTCATCTAAATACCGGCTGCAGGAGTTCACGACCTCAGGCTGGACGAATACGAGCGGAACTATTTGGTCGCGGGCGCTGGCTGCATACCAGCTTGACGTCTACTACGTCATTACGAACGTAAGCAACTACGGGAGACTGACGAAGAATATATCCACCCCCACGACTCCCGCCGCCGGTGAGTTTGGGGTATCGGCAGGCACGCTCTACATCAATGTGGGATCGTCAACCGACCCTAAGAACCAGAGCGTGAGATATGCCTGGGGTCGATGCTACAACCTGCTTATCGAAGACTGCGAAGCATGGGGAAACTTCAACGATCCGCGAGCGGCGGATGTCGAGGGACATGGTTTCGCCTTCGACAATTGGGCGGATAGCTCGATATTTCGGAGGAATTATTCGCACGATCATCAAGGCGCCGGATTTTCCTTGAATCTGGGAGACAACAATACCGTTGAATCCTGCATTGCCACGAGAAACCAGGCGGCAGGATTTCAGGCTGCGTCTGCAAAAGGAAGCATGGTCAACAAAAATACATTTGTTAATAATAACTTAGGGCAAGTTGGAATAAGGGCAAACGGTGAAATCGTGATGTTTCCCAATTGCGGCGGTGGAGAGATAAAGCAGAACATTTTGCAGAATTACGGCAACCGTCAGTATGCCGCAGACATCTTTCCGGATGTGACGGGGGTCTCCGCTGACAGGAATGTTACTCATGGCTACCCGCTACTGGAAAGAGCCGCGGTTCTCCAGAACACAATAATCGAGAACCCGTACCTGGACGGAGAATTCAGGCCGAGCAATCCGGCGGTTATAAGGGCCGGGAACAACTTGGGCGGCAAGGATTTTTACGGCAAGCAGTTTTACAGCCAGCCGAATATCGGCGCGGTGGAAGATATTTCTGCTACGCAAAGAAGGTTATTTGTAAGAGCAAAATAAACAGTTAAATCAGAATACTAGAAGCCGCTTTCGGGAAACCGGGACGGCTTTTTTTATGCGCGCTAACGGCGATACCGCAGTCTTTATCAATCCCGCATTTCGCGGCGTGCTCACGACGATACCGCAGTTGGAGGAAGAGGCAAAATGGAATTGAATCAGCTTACGGATGAGCAAATTAATACCCTGACGCCCGAGGAAATCGAGACTTTGGAGAACAGCCCGGAGAAGCTCGAAGAGATCCTTGCGGCGAAAGGTGGCGCATCGGAAACGGCAACCGACAAACCCGAACAGGAAGAACAGGAAGGCGCGGCTAACGGCGCGGGGGAAGGAGAGCCGGTCGTTCTCACAAAGAACGGCAAAGGGATTATTCCTTACGAAAAGCACAAGGAGCTTCGTGTCGAGAACTCATCGCTGCGCGAGCAGCTACAGCAGGCCCAGGGCAGGCTGGATGAGCTTCTGAAGGCAAAGGATGAGGCTGGCAGCAAGAAGGATGCAGCGGTTGCGGATGACGCTATCGAGAAGCATCTGGAAAAGCTCAAGGCCGAGATGCCAGAGATCCACGAAGTAATCTCCGCTGTGCTGGAAGGAAGCCAGAAGCAAGGCGAAGAACTCAGAAAAACGCTCGAGGAACTGAAGCGCGACCGGGAGGAATCCCAGCGCGCCAAGCAACTCAGTGTGGCTGAGCAGATCGCCGAGGCGAAGGAAAACAATTCCGACCTGGTGCATTGGGAAGGCAACGATCCGGAAGCATGGGAAGAAGCGATGAAGCAGGACGAAATCCTCAGGACCACCAGCAAATGGGCGAATAAGCCTTTTGCCGACCGGTTCGGTGAGGTGGTCCGCCGGGTGCGCGCCATTCTGCCAGAAGCCTCTGTACCGAACAAACCAGTCGATCCGAAGCAGACCAAGGCCGAAGCGAAAGCAAAGGTCGAGGCCGCTCCGGTGAGGAAACCCACAACCCTATCGGATATTCAAGGCGGCGTCACATCCACTTCCGAGGCGGAGCAGCTTGCGAACATGAACCCGCATGAGCTTGCCGCGAAGCTGATGAAGATGCCGGCGCACAAAGCCGCAGCCTTGAGAGCCGAACTCGATTAAAAGGAAATAGGAAATGGCTGAAACCAATATCGCCAGCGGCAGCTCGCTGGCAATCAAGCAGTATAGCGCCGCGCTTTTGGCGAACACGCTGAAAGCGACCACGGCAATGGATAATCTCGTGGGTCCGATCGAGCCGACCGCTGCGATGGATAAGGTGGCCGGCCAGTCCGCGCCTGGCATGCCCATTGTGCGGATCGACAATCTGATGAAGAACCCTGGCGATACCGTGTCGCTCGACCTGGTCGACACCATCTCTGGGGAACCTCTGATGGGTGACATAAACAGGGAAGGAAAAGGTAACTCCCTCTCGTTCTCCTCGATGGACATCAAGATCGATCTGTCTAGCAAGGTGATCGATGCCGGCGGCAGCATGAGCCAGCAACGCACCAAATGGCAATTGCGTGAGATCGCTTTGGCGCAGTTGTCGGGTTATTTCCCTCGCTTGTCCGCCCAAACCTCACTGGTGCACCTGGCCGGTGCGCGCGGATCGCAGCAAGGCACCGACTGGGCCATTCCCCTTCAAAGTGCTCCGAATTTCGCTTCGGTGATGGTTAATCCCGTCAAGGCGCCCACCTACAACCGGCACTTCGTGGTGAACGGCGCGAATCTGACGGCAGGAGGCCAGCAACTGGCTTCCATCGCCTCCACCGATCAGCTCAAGTTGGCCCATCTGGACAATATTCGCAAGCGTCTGGACGACATGGATCAGCCCTTGCAGCCGGTCAAGATGGACGGCGACAAGGCGGCGCAAACCTCCAAGATGTGGGTTTTCCTGGCAACGCCGAACCAGTATTCGATCCTGCTGACCGAAGGCTCCCTGCGGGCATTCCAGCAGAACGCCGTGAACCGTGCGGCTTACTTCGACACCCGCCATCCTCTGTTCGCCGGGGAAGTGGGGATGTGGAACGGCATCCTGGTGATCAAGAACGAGCGGGCCGTGCGTTTCCTGCCCGGCGACTCCACTCAGATCATCACTTCCGCCAATGCCGCAACCGCTACCGAAAGCGCGCAGACCGTCAACGGTTCCCTGGGAGGCGGTTACGCTGTCGAGCGTGGCCTTCTGTTGGGCGCCCAGGCTCTGGGTATTGCTTACGGCAAGACCAAAGTCAGCGGCATTCAGTTCGGCTGGAAGGAACACTGGTACAACTTCGAAAGCAACCTGGAAGTCATGGGTGAGAAGGTTTGCGGCCATATGAAAACCCGGTTCTCGATCGACGACGGTACCGGCACCAAGGTTCCGACCGACTTCGGTGTGATCGCCGTCGATTCGGCCGTGCCGCTGTAATCCGTTCTGACGAGTTTTTGACGAAACGCGGGACTTTCGCCAGTCCCGCTCCTAGTCTCTTAATTTTCAAGGAGTTTTTCAATGGCAACTTTCAATGCACCTGATTTGACGTCCAAGGCGCGTTTCATGGGAGGGTACGGCAACGGAGTCATCGTCTACGGTACCGTCACCCCGACTGCTGGCGCTTTGGCGGATGTGTACCGGCCCGTCATTATCCCGGCCGGCATGCTGGTCACCGACCTGGACATCGTCAATGATGACCTCGATACCGGCACGACCCTGTCGGCCAAGATCGGCTATGCGCCGGTCAATTCCGATGGTCCGACGGCGGTGGATGATTATTTCAGCGCTACGTCGACCTTCATGACTGCTGTAGGGCGTAAGGTATGCGCGTTCCAACCTATCAAGTTTGAGAAGGACGTGTACGTCATCCTCACCATGACCGCTGCTGCGACTACCTTTGCTTCCGGCAAAGTTACGGCGGTCGTGAGGGGCCAAGCCGAGGGCGTCAAGTAAAGAGTATCTCCTGAAGCGGTGGTGTGTTTGGGGCGGTCTTCGGATCGCCCTTTTTTATGGAGCAAGATATGCCGCAAGTGCAATACATCGGTAAGTGCGACAAGCTGGATAGCATCCGGGGAGTGGGACTGCATTGGTCACCCGGGCAAGTGCGCAATGTGACATCTGGGGTAGCTGAGAGGCTTCTGCATTACTCGGATACCTGGGTAAAGATGGATGAGGATGCGGTCGACGATGATCCCATCGATCTGGCACCGGACGACAAGGTTGCCGAAGAGCCGCTGCCTGTCGTGGATTTTCACGCAATGGACAAAAAGGCCTTGGTCGAATGGGCCGAAACCAAATACAACGAGCGCCTCGACAAGCGCCAGAGCGAGGACACTATCCGGCACAAGGTGATCGCCCTGTTTGGCCGGTATGAGATGGACGAAGAAAGCAAATAATGGCTTTCACCTTCCAATCCGTTGTCGACCTTGCGCGCATCCCGCTCAACGATGAAGACAAGGTGCGCGTGTATGACGCAACGCTGCTGGCATTTGCAAACCACGGCATGATGGCTTTGGTGAAGCGTAGGCCGGATCTATTCGTCGGGCAGTACGCAAACCTTCCGACAGGACAGAACGTGCTCACAGACGCCTTCCCGCTGGCCGCCGGCTACGTTCAAACGCTCGCCGATTACTGCACGTTCAGGGCCGAATCCATTGATGACGAATTTATCAATTCTGGTAGGGCAGCCTTGTTCATGCAGCTATTCAATGGAGAAGCGCAGCCATGAAAACGTGGGACAGCTTCTATGATTTTGTCGCTCCCGATCTTCCTGGCTGCCCATTCGCAGCAATCGACGTTGCGCTCCGGCAAGCGGCCATTGATTTCTGTTCCCAGTCTCTGGCCTGGAAATACACTCATCCTGACATCGCAGTGACGGCTGGTACCGCCTCGTACAACTTTGTTCCTCCTGATCAAGCTGTGGTGCATGCCGTGACCTATGCGGAGTTTGAAGGCAGCGAGATCGATTGCCACACCGCGGAATCTGGGATCCAGATCTACAACTGGCGCAATCAAACAGGCACTCCTGAATATGTGCTGGGCGGCGCTACTGCATTGCAGCTTGTTCCAAATCCGGCCGCTAACGGTACGCTGAAGCTCGAAGTGGCACTTAAGCCATCTCCGACGGCAACCGGTATCGACGATGACATCTTCAATGAGTACCGGGACGCAATGGTTCATGGTGCATTTGGCCGACTGATGGCGTCGCCCAAGAAGCCATATACCCAACTGCAACTTGCAACCTACCACCAGCAGTTGTTCACGCAACTGACCGGACAGGCTGGGTACAGGGTGGCGCGCAGTTACACTAGGGCGCCTCTCAGGACAACTATCAATTCAAGGGGTCGGTAAGCATGGGGCTCAAGTTTTCCAATTTCGGTAAAGCGCAGGTATCCTCAGCGCCGTCTGGCACCACTGGCCTGAGCTTTGCCGTTACCGCCGGACAGGGGCTGCTCTATCCCGCCCTTGCGGCAGGAGACTACTTTTACGGGATCTTCAAAGACGCATCTGGCAACCGTGAGGTCGTGAAGGTCGAAGCGCGCAGCACCGATACGATGACCATTGCTGTCGGCGGCCGCGGACTGGATGGAACGGCGGCGCGAACCTGGGCGGCGGGAGATTACTTTGTCGCTGGTCTTTGCAACGTCGCGCTTCAGGAATCGCTCTCCAATGCCAACCTGATCGCTTTGGGGGCGCTGGCTTCGGCTGCCGATAAACTGCCGTACTTCACCGGAAGCGGGACGGCGGCGCTGGCCGGGCTGTCCGCTTTCATTCGTACCTTGCTGGATGATGCGGATGCTGCTACTGCAAGGGCAACTCTGGGGGCAGAGCCCGCATTTTCGACTGGCACAACGTTTGCATTTTTTCAGGCCACCGCGCCAACAGGCTATACGCAGAACACGACTCACAATAACAAGGCCTTGCGGATTGTCAGCGGAGCAGGAGGAGGCTCGGGCGGCTCTGTGGCTTTTACTACGGCCTTCGCATCTCAAGCAGTTACGGGATCGAATAGCGCGGTAACTCTCAGCAAGGCGCAAATCCCACCTCACAATCACAGCTATTCAATCGGCGGATTTGTGGGTGCGCCCACTCGGGTGGCCAGCTCTGCCGACGCGCAAACAGGTTTGGGATGGACGAGTGATGGTATTGATAACGGTATTGGAGGCGGATCGCACAACCATACCTTCACCGGCACGGCTATCAATCTGGCGGTGCAATACATCGACATGATTCTAGCGAGCAAGAATTAATGGAAATCCGAATTGCCGACTGCCCGCTCGGAGCAAAGTGCGAAGAGGTAAAAATAGAGAATGGCAAGCAGTATATAGCCCGCTGCCCTTGGTATATCAAGGTTGCTGGTTTTGATACTAATTCTGGGAAGGAAGTCGAGGATTGGGGTTGCGCCATTGCTTGGATGCCACCCCTCTTGATCAATACGGCCAATGAGTCGCGCAAGGGCGTAGCGGCCACTGAATCTTTCCGCAATGAGATGGTAAATCAGGGCGAGCAAACACAAAAACTGATGCTGCTGGCCTCTCAAATATCCATGCCGAACAATCTCTTGCAGGAGAAAGAAATATGCGATTGACGATCATACGAGATGATGGAGTAGTCGGTATCGACGGAGTTTTCAAACGCGTTGATATGGGCGCCCTTCCTGCTGGCGTACGTGCCGTGCAGTGGGATGGCTCAAGTGGTCATGTGGAATACGACAACGGTCCGAATGCCGATCTGGATAGCATCAGCGAGTTCCAGTCATTCATTGACGCCTGGAACATGCCGCCTCAATTGCCCAACAATCCAGCTCCAACGCCGGACGAGATGATCGCTGCTGCCCATGCCCGCATCAATACCGCGTACGAGGCGGCAGTTAAAGCGTTGACGGCTGGGTATCCGGAAGACGAGATTGCGTCCTGGCCGAAGCAGGAAGATGAAGCAAGGGCATTCGGGACAAAAGATACTCCATGGATCAACAGCGCGGCGCAGGCACGCGGCATTGCTCCTGCGGCGCTCGCCTCCCTGATCATTGCCAATGCCGACGCCCTGGCACCGCTGCACGGCGCGCTGACCGGAAAACGCCAACTCCTGCGAGACCAGATCAATGCCTTGGGCGCGAATCCGAGTCAGGCTGCATTGGATGCGATTCAATGGTGAGGTATGAATAAACCCACGCTCAGTGAAGTGCGCGATCAATCCCTGCATATGTTCTATGGCGCGTGCCTGATGACTGCTTTCATTTGGCCTATTCCGGCTTGGGCGGCACCGTTATTCGTAATGATAGTCGCGGTAGAGCGAGAACTCGAACAGCACCAGTGGCAAGGGGTGGGTAAGCTCGACCTGACTTTCTGGTTTCTGTCCTGCCTGATATTCGATGCAGTCTACTACGCAATAAAGTTTATTTGAAATCATAGCACTATAAACACTACAGGCCGCCTTGAGCGGCTTTTTTATTGGAGGTTTCAAATGTCTCTGCCTACCCCGAAGTGGAAAGAAAAAGCTGCTCAACTGAATGCTGCTGCCGATGCGGAAGCCGATAGCCTGTTGGATAAGTTGAAGGCGTCACATTGGACAGCCGTCATTATCGGCGGGACTCTGGGGGCGGTTGTCGTTCTGGCCATCTTTGCACTGTTCGTGAGGTAAGCGTTGTGGCAAATCTCGATATATGGACATGGCTGGCCGGGCAGCTCATCGTTGGCGCGGCGATCTGGGGGGGAATACGCGCCGACATTCGTAGCATCCATACCAGGCTGGAGCATGCGGAGAAATCAGCGGAAGAAGCCCATAACCGCATCGACAGGATACTTGAGCGCCGGTAATGGACCAGTTTGATTTGGCATCGGAGTTTGAGCAATTGGCGCGGGAAGCCGCGCTGCGACAGCGCAAGCCCGTCACGAAACATAACGGCCACTGCCTGAATTGCGGCGAGGCGTCACGTGGCGCTTTCTGCAATCCGGAATGCCGGGAGGATTATGAACGAATTGAGCGAGCAGCAAAACGAAGTGGTTTGCAAAAAATCGAGGAAGAAGAGTAGGACGCTGAGATTCAACAAGTGGACCGGGTACGCGGCAGCTGCGGCTTCGGGACTCATGAGCCTGGGGGATGTATTCGGGTACATGCGCACTGATTGGGTGTGTATCGCGCTGCTGATCGCAGTAGTCGGCATCAGCGGGTACAACTATTGGCTGAGACTGCATACCAGTCAGGCGGTGGAGTAATGGCAGCGGCATCTTGTTCTGAGGAAGAATTCATCTCTTTGTGGCGGCGCAGCTCATCTCCTCAGGTTGTAGCAAGCGCCCTTGGAATTTCTGTAAGAAACGTTTTGGGGCGCCGCAGGGCGATAGAGGGAAGGCGTGGCATTAGATTGGTTTGTACTGCGCCAAACAGCCCGGACATGAAAGTGACGATCCCTGATAACGGGATACGGACACGGGTTGATCTTGAAAACGGTGTCGTGATCGTTGGCTCTGACAAACACTACTGGCCAGGAGTCATATCCACCGCTCATCGAGCTGCCATCAAAGTTATAAAAGATTTGAAGCCCCAAATGTATGTCTGCAACGGAGACGCATTTGACGGGCCAACCGCCGGCAGACACCCACGCATCGGATGGGAGAAACCTCCGAGTGTGAAGGAAGAGTTATCTGCCTGCCAGGACAGGATGTATGAAATTCATGATGCGATGGGCGGCAAGTCGCTGTTCTGGAACTGGGGTAACCACGACATCCGCTTTAATACCCGCCTCTCAGCTGAGGTTCCGACGTATGAGGGTGTTCATGGGACTGATCTTAAAGATCATTTTCCTACGTGGAAATTCGGGTGGAGCATGATGATCAACGGCCGCACGATGATCAAACACCGTTATCACAACGGGGTTCATGCAACCTATAACAACGTTCTGAAGTCGGGGACGTCGATTATCACCGGGCATCTTCATGCGCTGCAAGTTCGGCCCTATACCGATTACAACGGCACCCGGTATGCGGTTGATACGGGAACACTGGCTGATCCGATCGGACCGCAATTCACGTACGCAGAGGACGCGCCAGCGAACCACCGTTCTGGTTTCGCGGTGCTGACTTTCCACAAGGGAAAGCTGATGCCGCCTGAACTCTGCGAGGTGGTGAATGAGCAGGAGGGCCTGTGCTTCTTCAGGGGATCGACATTCACGGTATGAACCTGTTACTCGATCCCAAGATTTTCAATTACGTGATCCTGATTCTGTACGCGTTGAATGTCATCCGGTGGATTTTTGCAGGCAGTTGGACGGATGCGATGTATTGGGTTGGGGCTTTTTGGATAACTGCTGTGGTGACCTTTGGATATGAGCGCTGAATCATCTTTGAACACCCAAGTTGACGGGGATCATTACTCGAAATTGACAATACAGCCAATCACCTACATTCATTCAAATAATCTGGATTTCTTCCAGGGCAGCATCGTGAAATATGCTACCAGGCATAAGGACAAAGGCGGTGCGGCAGATTTGCGCAAGGTGATTCATTTCGCGCAGCTTGCTATTGAATTGCAGTATAGAGAGAAACCATGAATTGGGACGACCCCGTGATTCGCGGATTATTGTTTCTGATCTTCATGCTGTTCGCTGTTGATTATTACTTCTTTGTCGAGGCTGGACCTTATTGGAGCGCAATGTGAATCTCGTTTGGAACTGGAAGGACGTTTTAAAGGAAGCATGGAGCGTAAGGCTAGGGGCTGGTTCAGCCTTGCTGGCTCTGATTCAGCAATCGTTGGCTCTTCTGCCAGCCGGTCTGTTTGGCTTGTCCCCTGAGGTTTGGTCTGCTGTTGGCGCAGTGATCGGGGCGTTGAGCGTTTTATTCGCCGCACTCGTCGCTCCAGCAAGGCTCATCGATCAGGGACTGGCGAAATGAGCATCATCCTTGGATGGCCTAGCGTGTATGCCGGCACTGCCATGGTAACGATTGGAACGAGCCTGTATGCCGGTATCGGTCCGGGCCTGATCTGGGGCGGCATATGCCTGATCGCCGCTGGCGTGTCTCAGGTGCTGTTGGGATGATCAAGCTAAACCCTAATCAGGTTCGTACATCGGTTGCCACGATGGTGCTGGCCGCCTCCACCTTGGTAGGAATTGCGGTCCATGAGGGCTATCGGGAGGATGCCTACATTCCCGTACCCGGAGACGTGCCAACCATCGGATTCGGCTCCACCGCCGGCGTCAGGATGGGCGACAAAACCACGCCAACGCGCTCACTGGTGAGGCTGCTGGATGAGATCGAGGGAGTCTATGCCACCGGGGTCAGGCGTTGCGTTACCGTGCCGCTATACCAGTACGAATACGAAGCTTATGTGCGGCTGGCTTATAACGTGGGAGTCGGAACGTTCTGCCGCAAGGCCGCACCCGGCAAACCACCCAACCTGATCGATCTGATCAATTCCGGCCGGTATGCCGAAGCATGCGCGCGCATCGAGGCATTCAAATATGGGCCCGGCAGAAAGGTGCTGCCCGGACTGGTGAAAAGGCGTGCAGAAGAACGGGCGATATGCGAGGGCAGGGCGTGAAGAACCTTGCCCCGTGGGTTGTTACGATTACCAGCTTATGGCTGTACGGCTCAGTGCTTTGGTCGTATTACGCCTGGCTCCCGGTACGCGTGTTCGATATTTTCCTGATGGTCGGCATGGGTATCTCTATTGGCGCGGTCATATGGGGATACTGGCGCATTGCTGCCATCTTCAACCGGATTGAGTCAAGACGATGAGACCCATCGCCTTCGATTGGGAATCCGGCACAGCGACCATCGAATGGCTGTCTGCCACTGCCGGTCTGATCCGATTCCTGTATCCCACACCGGAGGCGCTCCCGTTCCGCGGAGTCTGCTGTATCGACATCAAGGGAAACGAATACGAATTCAAGGGTATGGTTTTTCGTGAGAAGGATGATGCGCCCACGCTTGCCGAGCATCGCGCTATCAAAGGCTATCTTGCCAGCATGGGGCTAGTAGGCAAATCCCGGCGCCTCAAGAACGGGAAAGTCGTAACAAAGGTGTATCCGGGCAATCCCGCCCAAAACTCAACTGTGGAGAATAGTATGAAAGTTACCGTTAGCTTCGATGTGAAAGACGATCAAGGTCAAGACTTCGCCACGATCAGTGCCGCATATACCGGCGTTCCTGCTGCTGGTGTGGCCCACATGGAAGGCCTACTGATCAGCGGCTTCCTGCAACCGCTGGTGGATGTGGCTACCGCTCAAGCCGGTCAACCCGCAGCCTAAGCTCCCTTGCTGAAGGGTTTGTGGGATAACCTCGCGCCGCGTGGCTGTCCCTCCCTTCATTAATCAATGACAGCATTCCGCATAGCAGGCTTCTCCGGCCTCGTTCCGCGACTGGCAAAGCAGTTGCTCGCGCCCAATCAGGCGCAGGTAGCGACAAACTGCAATCTGACCTCTGGAGACTTGCGCCCGCGAAGCGGACCGCTGCTGGTGTTCGCCCCGGTCATCAATGGTGACATCAAGTCGATGTTCCGGATGGAGAAGGACGGCAACGAGAAATGGCTTGCCTGGAATCGTGATGTCGATGTGGCGCGATCCCCGATTGCCGGAAACACGTCGAGACGGTTTTACTATACCGGTGACGGCGAGCCACGTGCATCGGAATACGACCTGGCGACCGCCGGGATCGGGCCGTATCCCGCTGGCTGTTACGTCCTTGGCGTTACGCCTCCCATCACCAAGCCGACAGTGACCCCAACAGGCGGCGCGAGCGCGACGACTGTCAGCCGGTCCTACGTTTATACCTTCGTCACTCCTTGGGGTGAAGAATCCGCGCCTTCGCCGGCTTCGGATGTCACGACCAACAAGGTAGACGCAACCTGGGGCCTGTCCGGCATGGACGCGGCACCTCCGAACAGCGGAACCATATCGAACGCATTGAAAGATACGCCATCTGCAGGCTATGTGACGATCACGCTGAATAGTGTGTTCGGCCTGCGGGCATTTGAAGAAATCACGTTTGCTTCCGTCTCCGGCATGACGGATTTGAACGGCACATTCGCTATCAGCAGCATCAACGGCAACAATGTCGTGATCATCCTCTCCACGACGCAGACATACAGTTCAGGAGGCACCTGGGCGCGCGTGGCACCCCACAATACCTCTGGTATGACCAAGCGTATATACCGCACCCTGACCAGCCCGACAGGGACTGAATATCACTATCTCGTCACTATTTCGGTGGCGACCACGACTTACAGCGACACGATCTCGGATACTGTCGCAGCCGTCAATGAAACTCTGCCATCGACCAACTGGCTCATGCCGCCCGCCAACATGCGGGGCATTGTCATCATGGCGAACGGTATCGCCTGTGGGTTCTTCGGGAACGAGGTGTGTTTCTCCGAACCCTTCAAGCCCTACGCCTGGCCTCTCGCCTACCGGCAAACGTACGATCAGGACATCGTGGCAATTGGCATCAACGGGACTACGCTCGTTGGCATGACCGAGGGCAACCCTTTCACCATTACCGGTGTGGATCCGGTAACCATGGGTGGCGGCATGCAGAACCTGGGCGTGGCGTGGCCGTGCATGTCCAAGAGCAGCGTGGCGAGTTTTGCGTTCGGTGTGGGATATGCCGCGCCGCAAGGCATGGTCATCGTGGGGCCGCAGGTCGATATTGTCACCAAGGATCTTTTCACCCAGAAGGAATGGTCAGAACTGAACCCGGACACGTTCATCGCGACTGCGGCGGATAACCGCTACTACGCTGGTTACTCGGCAAACGATAGCTCGCTGATGTTCGTGATCGATAAGTCCGAAGCTGCGTCATTCGTGAAGGTGAACCAGCGCATTACCGAGATATGGGCGGACCCGGCCACGGGCAAGCTTTATGTCGCCGTGGACAAGAAAATCTACCAGTGGGAAGGCGATGTCGGCACGAAGCTCTCCTACGAATGGCGCAGCAAGAAGTTCCTCACAGCGCCCCCGATCAATTACGGTGCCGCGAAGATCGACGCGGATTTCTCCATGTCGGAGGCGGAGAGTTCTGGTTCCCAGGCTGCTTATGATGCGATCATCGCCGCAAATGAGGCGCTGATTGCTGCCGGCCTGAATGACGGTTTAGCCGATCCCTCGCTCGGGGAATACGAGATCGGCGGGGATGAAATGCAACCGCTGCCTCCCTTGACAATCGATTCCCTGCAATTCCAGCTTTGGGCCAACGATGAGCTGAAGTTCAGCAAGACGGTGGTGAATACTAAGGCTTTCCGGCTTCCGAGCGGGTTCAAGTCCGATAACGTGGAAGTGGTGTTGTCCGGGAACGTGAAGGTGACCGGGGTAGTGCTGGCAGAAACGATGGACGGATTGAAACAGGCATAGAAAATGTGGGTTCCATGTACATGTCACTGCGGATATGTATAGAAAGTAGAAGTTTTTAAGCAGATCAAGCCGCCTCGCGCGGCTTTTTTTATGGAGAAAAGAAATGGCTTTGGCTTATGACACTTCAATACGAAACGCAATGCTGGACGCGATTACTACTCGAGCAGGCGCAAGCGCTTTGCTGCGTATTTACAGCGGCACCAGGCCGGCAACGGGCGGCACTGCGACGACCAAATTGGCAGAGTTGACCTGCAATGCCACATTCGCTCCTGGCTCTTCTGGCGGGGTTTTGACCCTCAATGCAATCACGCAGGATTCAAGCGCAGATGCAACAGGTACCGCGACATGGTTCCGAATCGTTAAGTCCGATGGCACGACATTCGTGATGGATGGCGATGTCGGCACAAGTGGATCGGATTTGAACCTGACCACCACGAGTATCGTGGCAGGGCAGCCGGTGAGCGTTTCTAGCTTTGTCGTGACAGAGGGCAATCCATAAATGTGGCGCCTGTTCAAGGAATGGGTTTATCAGGTGACCATAGCGCTGGATCAACAGGCTAATGCCATCCTGGGCGGCTCGGCGGATGAAACCATGTCGTCCCGCTGTTTCCGGCTGCATCACATCCCAACCTATCGCGTACTGGAGAAGATCGTCAATGCGTTGTTCCTGCCGTTCCAAGGCCCGGACCACTGCAAACACGCATACGAGAAAGAAGTCCTCGGGCGGCAGTTGCCGTACAGGTTCTACGACCTCGCTATCGGGATGAATATCCAGTACGACAAAGACAAGCTGGGTGACAAAGTGGAGGTGCCTGAATGAGCGTTCTTGGAGACGAAATAACCAACGATCCGACCGGAAAAGGATATGCCGCATTCCTGCCGGATCAGCCAGGGCGAGTGGTGGAACTGCTTAACGATCAGACAGAAACGATGCGCAAACGAACTATCGTTACAGTGTTAAAGATAATGGATGTGCTAGGGGTGACGATGTACGAAAGCGTTATGAACAAGTTGGACGCGATCGCGCCATCACGAGTGATAGTTCGGGATTTTCTGAGTAGGCTCAGAATGGATAGTGGAGATATGGGTTCGCCTACCACCATAGGGATGATTGATGTAATCGGGAGTATCGCGGCTCCAAATGGTTTTACCGCAGAAGAGGTTGCTGCACTCAAGGCTATTTCCATGCAACCAGCATCTCGAGCGGAAGTACTGGGCCTGCCCTATGTGACTGAAGAAGATCTGAGGAACAGATAATGGCTACGACATTCACACTTGCGCAAGGCGCTCGCTCTTCCGCGCTGCTCACAATGGGAACGCTCGCGAGCGCTACCTATATCGCATCGTCGGCCATCGATCTTGGGGCGACAATACCCATCGATGTAACGTTGGAAATCGAGGTAACCCCTGGGTCAACTCCTAGCGGTAACAAACGTATTCTGGTGTGGGCGCAACTTTCACTCGATAACACAAATTTCGGCACTGGACCGACGAGCGGCATGACCACGACCGACGAGGGAGATCTGCAGTGGGTAGGGGCGTTCACGATCCAATCAACCGGCACGCATCGCCGATTTATGAAATTGTCTGATCTTCCGGTTGCAAGGTATCTTAAGCTGGTAGTCAAAAATGATATGGGCGTGGCGCTTACCTCCGGCTACATCTACAAAGCCGATATAACCGCCGTAGGCACCTAATGCTCATCCTGCCGCGGCGATATACGTCGCAGCCACCGAAGCGTTCAAGAGTAGACGCTTCCCACCCGATTCTTGCCGGGGTATCCAACGCCATAATCCAGTATGGCGACGTGAACGGCTGGAGAGGAAACAACGCCACCGGCGAATTCGGTTCCCTGATTCAAGATCCGACGCTGAATGGCACGCTGGCGTCTGATTATACGGATGCAGGCCCGGCGCTGAAGTTCGACGGTTCGACTACATACGCTGATTTCGGCACGGCAAATATTCCCACCGATGAATTCACGGTCATGTGGGGCGGCGTATTCGATGCTCTGAGCGGTGTTACAGGAATCGTGGATTGCTGTAACGGGACATCAAACGGTTGGAGCCTGTTCACCAGCGGAACCGACATGTACCTGTCGGGAAATCATTACTCCGGCGACTTATTGGCATCCGGCTGGGCGACGGGCACGTTTTATCACGGGGCTGCAAGAAACAAAGCTGGTGTCGGAATTTCCATTTTTCGCAACGGAGCAAAAATTGCGAATAGCGGAATTGGACTGACTGGCGTATCGAACCCCACCAATCCATTTTTGGTCGGGCAACTTCGGGTAAGCGGGCCACGGTTCATAACAGGGCGCTTCGCGTACTTTTATCTTTTAGATAAATACCTCGATGATCAGCAGATTGCGGATATTGCGGTAAATCCGTACAGGATACTTTCACCGCAAAGAAAGCTGTATCTGGTTGGCTCGACATCATCCGGCCCAACTGGAACGGTAAATGTCACCAATGCTAACGACACTTCAGCCGCCACTGGGACCACCACACTAACCGGCAGCCTTGCCAGGACCAATGGTAATGACACGCTGGCGGCGTCCGGCACGACGACAATCAAGGGGTCGCTGGCGAAGACAAACGCCAATGATACCTCCGCGGCGAACGGCACCACTACTGTAACAGGTACGCTGGCAAGAACGAATGCAAACGATACCGTAAGTGCCAGCGGGTCGGTTGGGTCATCGGTATCTGGCAACGTTGCCTATACCAATAATAACGACAGCGTTTCGGCAACGGGAACCACGACCGTTACCGGATCGCTTGCGCGCGCCAATGCGAACGACCCGAGTTCTGCATCTGGCACAACAACGGTCATAGGGTTTTTATCCAAGACCAATGCCAACGACATTTGTTCGGCCAGCGGGACTGTTCCAACCGGCTCAACCGGAACTATTGCCGTCACCAACGCAAATGATTCTGTTTCGGCCACCGGCACGACGACCATAAAGGGCAGCCTGGCGCGCACGAACCGCAATGATCTCGTTTCCGCGTCAGGAATCGTAAATAACGGGATCGTGTTTGAAGACGCGCTTACGGGTGTCAAGGCGACTTCTGCCGGCATCAAGAAACCAGGCATACCGGCAACGGCGCCGGACTGGCTCCGCACGATTTTGGAGACGGTGATCGGGCGGCGTGGGAATGCAATTGTGATTCCTTCCGCCCAGACATTGACATTTTCCTCAACCCCGACGAAAGCCGAGTGTGAGGCGCTTTACGCTTATGTGAACTCTGTCCGCGATGCGACTGAGGCTATTTTGAATAGATTGGACGGATGATATGAACGCAAATTTAATTTCCCTGCTGCGGGCGAATATGGGTGTCCAACTCGATCCCAATCTCGCGGCAGATATTATGGTGCTGGCCGATCAGATTCCCACCTTGGTTCCTTTCGACGTGATCGACCGCATAAAGCCTGAGGCGTCCGGAGAGTTCGCCTTTGCGGTGGAGCGCATCGAGGACATCGAGGACGAGATAAAGCCTCTTCACAAATCGCATTGGAATGAGACCGAGGGGCACCGGCACGGTCTGCCGTTCAATCCCGATTACCAAACGTTTATTCGCTATGAACGCGCCGGGCGGTATGTCCTGTTCACGCTCAGGAGGGATGGGGTGCTGCTTGGAAACTGTGCGATGTATGTGGATAGATCAGCCCATACTCAAACCCTAATCGCTACTGAGGATACGCTGTATCTATTGCCGGAGGCGCGCAAGGGTAGAACAGCGATGCGCTTTGTAGCCTACATCGAAACCGGCCTGCGCCAGCTCGGCGCGAAGGAGATCTGTATCACGGTAAAGATGGCAAATAAGGCTGGAAAGTTTTTCCAGTTCTTGGGTTACCGTCAAGTTGAAACCGGGTTTACCAAAATTCTGGAGGATTAAACATGTGCTCATCTAAGCCGCCCAAGCCGGATCCGCAGATTGGGGCCGCCGCCCTACAACAGGCAGACATCGCAAAGCAACAGCTCGACCTGGCAAAGGATCAGCTCGCGTATAACAAGCAGCAATCCGAATGGCAAGATCCATTAATCCAGAAAATAGCCCAGCAGCAGATCGATACCGCTGATACCAACAATCAGCGCTCCGATGAGCAATGGCAGCTCTACAAAACCCTCTTCCAGCCGGTCGAAGCGAAGATGGTAAACGACGCCATGAACTTCGATTCACCCGAGCGCCAGGCGCAATTGGCTGCTCAGGCGGGGGCGGACGTTACCAAGAGTTATCAGGGCGCTCAGGATCAGAACCAGAGGAATATGGAGCGCATGGGGGTAAATCCCAACTCCGGTAAGTTCCAGGCTATCAGCAACGAAGCAGGATTGGCTCAGGCTGCTGATACCGCAGGGGCGATGAACACGGCGCGGAACAATGCGATTACCCAGGGCATGGCGTTGCGGCAAGGTGCTGCTCAGTTTGGGCGCAACATGCCGAATACGGGCCTTGCCGCGGACTCAACCGCGCTGAATGCTGGTAACTCTGCAGTGGGCAATATCGCCCAAGGAAATAACATCAACAACGCCAATGCCGCAACCGCGCAGAACTGGTTCGGCGGGGCGATGAACGGGAATAACTCGGCGGCCGGTATCCTGAACAATCAGTACCAGAATCAGCTCAATGCTTGGGCTCAGAAGCAGAATTCGCTATCCAATATGATTGGAGGAATAGCGGGGCTCGCTGGTTCGTTGGGAGGTGCTGCAATTTTGGCGCGCAAGGGCGGCGTGATCAAGAACAACACGGTGTATAGGCTATCATCTGGCTACCGGCCGAGATTCTCGGACTATGGATTGCGTCGCAAAGGCTATGCTGAAGGCGGGATGATTGAGGGGCCAGGAACCGCTACGAGCGATTCAATACCGGCGACAATTGAAGGACAAACGCCCATCCGGGTATCAAATGGCGAAGCGGTTTTAAATGCAGAAGCGGTGCAATTGGTGGGAGAGCCGTTCATTCACAATATCAACGCGGCGGGGCTGATGATGTTAAGCCGCAAAAAACCGGCGCAAGCAGTACCTGGATCTGTAAATAGCTTGGCGGGGTTATCGAATAGGAGGGGTCAATAATGGCTGGATCTGGAATAGGAGCCCTGGCCGGAGGGTTGGCGGACGGCATAAATAACGCCTTAAGGCTGAAGATGCAAAAAACCTATTATGACGGGCTCAATCAATATCGGGATCGGCTGGGTGATGCACGAGAAACCGCAGCGGCCGCTAGGGCTGAAGGAACCGAGAATAAAGGGCCGGATCGGAAGGGATTCATGAGTTCCTTGATGCCAATCTTCAGGACAGGCAGCACGGCTCCTGTGTCACAGCAACCCACGATGATGAGTCGGGCTGGACTGGGACCGTCAACGCTTCCCGATGTCGACATGTTGTCCAGCAATCCGGCGGCCGTGTATCAATCGCCGAGCCTCGCCAGTACATCAGCAGCAAAGAACCAAGCGCAGCCGGTTCAGCAGGACGAAGATTTCAATCCGATACATGAGATTGTGAAGCAAGTCGGATTTGGCGATCTGGCGAATCAACCGGACAAGCTCAATGCCATCCGGGCTGCGGCTGCAATGCATGGAATGGGGAAGGAGGTTGACCCGTGGCTCGATTCCCTGGTGGCTTCGAAAAAAAGCGGCATCTTCGATGCGGCTATGGACTTGAAGCGTGGGAACATAGATGGCGCCATGGATAATCTGAAGCGCGGCGGCATTCAATTGGAAGATCGCCCGAGTAGGGTTGACCCCAACGATAATAGCAAGTGGAAAGTAAACATCTCCGGAACTGGAGAGCAGACGATCAATCTGGATGATTGGGCAACATCCACACTGGATCCCGAGAAGTACTCCAAGTTCCTGCTTGATCGGCAGGGTGCCGCGGACAAGACGCGTTTGACGGATGCTCAGATCGATAATCAAAAAGCCGGCGCCGAAAAAGACCGCGCAATGGCAAAAGCCTATGGCGCAGGTTCATTGGGTGCTGGCCGGCGCAATGGCGGCGCTGGGGGGCTAACTCCAACAGTTCGCAAGACCGTAGAAACCGATCAAGGGATCGTTGCCATCATGTCTGATGGTTCGAAACGGATAATATCCGATGATCAAGGTAATCCGTTGTTCGGTACCTCGGGCCTGAAGACAGCGGCCGGACTGATCGGCAAGACCATCGATCCGATGAGCGATACAGGGGAGATTGCCGGAAAGGTCAATGATTTGACCAATCAATTGAGGGGCGGAAAGTCGATGCCAGCGCCGGCACCAAGTGGAAAGGTGCGCAAGTTCAACCCACAAACTGGGCAATTTGATTAATTCCGATGTTGGGTTTGATAGAATGAATCAGACTCAACATTAGGAGATTGCTATGCGCTTGTTGATCTGTGTGGTGACAGCCCTGGTTCTATCTGGCTGTGCGGCCAAGGTTGTCAGCTCTAGTCCTCGAACAGTTGTGGTGCGTGCGCCTGATATGGCTATATCTGAGTCTCAAGAACTGGCTGACAAAGAATGCTCAAAGCATGATCGATTCGCCCGAATGGTTGCCAAACCGACACCATTTTCCAGTGAATTTGTTTTCGATTGCGTGCAGTAGGAACAAACAACCACCAAAGCCGCCTCCGGGCGGCTTTTTTATTTCTGGAGACTGATTAATGGTTCAACGTGTCGAAGCCTGGGGCAATGTGCTGGAATTCCCTGATGGTATGAGCGATGAAGACATGGCCTCCGCCATCCTGGAAAACGAGGTTCATTTAAACCCGAATGCTTCCACCTCTACCAAAGCTAAGAGTTTATCCACAAATAACTTGCCAAATTTACCGGATTCACCGACCATGACGCT